>Ga0153996_1000034_pt1 | contig 98391 bp, 95 predicted proteins | sample TSNC080MetaG_FD_104728 | JGI IMG/M metagenome (GOLD analysis project Ga0153996, IMG submission 104728) | Attine ant fungus gardens microbial communities from North Carolina, USA - TSNC080 MetaG | ecosystem: Host-associated > Fungi > Mycelium > Unclassified | place: USA: North Carolina, Lumber... | reverse complement strand
TATCATAGACCGTTTTCGATGTATGTCCATTTCAAAATCTGCTGTTCTGATAGGTCATACAGGTGCAGGTATGATAAGAGGTGTAATTTCTAATACTGTCATTATCCTAACCGCCCTTATTCTCGGCTTTAGACCACAGGCAGGGTTTATAGATTGGCTTTTGGTTATATCACTTCTTTTGTTAATTAACATTACAGTCACACTAATAGCGGTACTATGTGGGATGATTTCAAAGTCGGTAGAAGGGGCAAGCGGACTACTGATGCCCCTGTTTATTCTACCTTTTATGAGCTCGGGATTTGCTCCCGTTGACACTATGCCAAGTGGTATCCGGTGGTTTGCAGCGATGCAACCTATGACACCGATGATTGACAGTTTAAGAGCTTTGACACTTGATTTGCCTTTGGGGAATAGTATATGGCTGGCACTCGCTTGGTGCGTGGTATTATGTATTGTGAGTTTTACTGTTTCAGTGCGGATATACAATCGCAAATTATCGTAAGTAAAGGTATATTTTTAACTAAACTATGCTGAGTAAAAAAGGGGAATATTGTGGATAACTTAATTCAAGTCAAAAATCTATCCGCTTGTTATTGAAGCTGTGAAAGAGCTTGTAAGTGACAAATATGTTGCACAGGAAATCAAGAACAGGATTGGGGTACAGATTGATACCAGTAAGATTGATAAAGAGATTGCCAATTATGAAAATAAACTAAGAGAAGTGGATTTGAATAAGGCACGTTTGGAACGGGAAATTGATAATCTTCCTGTTGAAACAAAATACCGTGAAAGAAAACTTCATGACATGACGCTTAGATTAGATGGATTGTATGATACGATTGTAGAGTTGGAAGAACAAATTGAAGATGCGAAGTTGAGAAGAAGCTCTATTGTGATGGAATCCATAACATTTGATAACGTTTATAAAATTATGCAGAATTTCAACAAGCTTTATGATATAATGAATGACGAAGAAAAGTTTGGTTTCTTACCTGATACAGAGGATTGAAATATATCCGAAAGAAGAATCAAAGACTTCATTGAGGTCGATTGAGTTTAATTTTCCGATATATCGTGACGGTGAGGAGGTACAGAAACTTTTGCCAAATAGTATGACGATCGCCGTAAAGTGATGCCATCAGAAGCAAATGAAGCAACTTAAGAAAATGTTGAAGGATAGGAGTGTCTGGTAATGAATTCATCAGCGTTTCAATCAGAAGAATATGATGAGAATATCATAAAAACAATTCCATTTTATAGAGAGATGTAAGAACAAGTTGTTAGCTTGGTAAACACTATGGGATTTCACCAGGTACATTGGCTGGACACAGGCTGTGGTACTGGAAACACAGCAGAAATGGCAGTGATGTCCTGCTCTCTCTCTGCGATAACATTGGCAGACCCATCGGATGAGATGCTGGAAATGTCCAATGAGCGGGCTAAGCGTTGGAATATGCCTAAAAGCTTTTTATTATCCTCTTCTGAAAATCTGAACTTCCAGGAAGAATTTGAAGTAGTGACGGCAGTAATGGCACACCACTACCTAAATGCAGAGCAACGAATGGAAGCCACCAGGAAGTGTTATAAAGCATTGAAACCAGGTGGGATTTATATTACATTTGAAAATATAGCACCAGACAGTCTGATGGGAAAAGAAATTGGATTAAGAAGGTAGGAAAATCACCAAATAGAAAACGGAAAGATAGAAACAGATGCCAAAAAACATATAAGCAGGTTCGGTAAAGAATATTTTCCAATTACTATTGAAGAACATTTAGCATTATTGAGAGAATGTGGTTTTCAAACAGTGCAAATATTATGGCTGTCTTATCTGCAGGCAGGATTATATGGAATAAAATAGGAATCTACAGAGGTGAATAAAATAAAGAATATAGCAAATATGATAACCTTAACCAGAATTATTGGTACATTTTCATTGCTGCTATTTAAGCCGCTATCTCTAATTTTTCAATTCCTATATGTGGTTTGCGGTCTTAGTGATATATTAGATGGGTATATTGCAAGAAAGACAAGAACAGTGAGCCAAACTGGAATGGTTCTAGTCAGTATTGCGGATCTGGTATTCCTGGTTATAGCATCTAGAAGCTGCTAAGGCTGCCAAAGCGGCTGAAGCCGAAGAACGGTAAAACTTGTTGGAACTGAGAATCCTGCCGCTAAAACACACAATTTGCGGTGGGATTTGAATCAGAATTTTGTGTACATTATGGTGTGAATTGTCTTAATAAAATATTTTCATTAAGCAGGTTCCGGCAGGAAATATTAAACCGGATAAGGAAAAATCTACGGAGAAAATTGATGGTGCGGTGGCAACGGTTATGGCACTTGACCGATTTAAATTTCCTTTTCCCATGTTATACTTGAGTGAGATAAATCTGAATTTAGAAGGAGGTATTACAATGAACGATATTGTACTTGTATTGCCGGCCAAAGAACATGAGTTTAAGGCAAATGAGTTAAAAAATGAGTTTTTTGATTATGGAGAAAAAGTGATTAATGGTAGTGGGCTTTTAGACCAATTAGAATATACGGAGTGGTTAGAGCATACAGAAAAATACAGAGAGGAAGAAACGGCAGGAGATGATTGGGTGCCATCAACTACTTTTTTTGCAGTACGAAAAGAAGATAGGAAAATAGTGGGTATGATTGATATTCGGCATCATATTCAACATCCATTTCTTTTAGAATACGGGGGGCATATCGGTTATGCGGTACGGCCAATGGAACGCCGTAAGGGGTATGCATCAAAAATACTTGAACTTGCACTTGAATATGCCAGGGAAATAGGATTAGATAAAGTAATGCTTGGATGCTATACTGACAATACAGGCTCTATTAAAACTATTCAGAAGTATGGAGGGAAGCTGGTACAAGAAAAACTGTATTCTGATGGAAAGCCGATGTATATTTACTGGATTAGCCTGACGAAATAAATTGGACTTATAAATGGAGATGCCTATGGACTATATAGATTATGTAATTGAAAATGGAGAGGTTTGGTTACAATACGCAGTGCAGTTAAATGTTAAGAATGAAAGCAAAGAAAGTTTGAAAGAGTTAAAAACACAAGTTGTATTAGATACAAAGATTGAAAAATATTTGAACGATATTACTAATTTTCATAGTATCCTGGTAAGTAACCATAAGAATCCTGATTTACCAATACACAAATTGATATTTCTCTTAGATATAGGGCTAGATACAGATATTCCACAGATACAATTAGCAATAGATGAAATAATGGCACATAAAGATGAAAATGGTGTATACCAATCATTAACGAATATTCCGAAGCATTTTGGTGGCAGTGGTGAGGACATATTTAGTTGGTGTCTCTGTGATGCACCTCTGTTATTATATGCTTTATTGAAAGCTGGCATTAATTATGAAAGGCATATAAAACAGGGTGTAGATTATCTTCTAAGTTTTTATAAAACACAAGGGTTCACATGTACAGTTTCACAAGAATTAGGTAAATTCAGAGGACCCGGAAGAAAAGATGATTGTTGTCCATATGGTACATTAATAATGCTTCGACTGCTATTATCAATTTCAGAATATAAAGAGAGTGAAATGGTAGAGGAACTGGCAAAAGTATTACTCTCTTTATGGGAAAATAGTTTAGAAAGGCATCCGTATATGTTTTATATGGGTACTGACTTTAGGAAACTAAAAGCACCATCTATATGGTATGATGTTGTAAGCGTTGCAGATGTATTGAGCCATGTTGAATCCATTAGAACTGACATGCGTTTTATGGAAATGGTAGAGCTAATAAAAAATAAGCAAGATGAAGATGGTTTGTTTACACCGGAATCTATTTTCCAAAAATATAAGGGATGGGATTTTGGACAAAAGAAAAAGCATTCACCATATCTAACATATCATTGTCACTTAATCTTGGAAAGAACAGATTTTTAGTATAACTATGTTTTTCATAGACTTATCTAAAATGGATAGTCTAATAAATTATATTTTGGTTAATTGTTAAACAAGATATTATGTTGGACTTAGACAATGAACGCCCGACGATCAGGACTATAAATAATTCAAGGTTTTTTAAAATTTTAAAATCTAACTACATTTTGATGCTTTACAATTTAGTTGAATCATGTACTATAAGCGGAATTATGGAAATCTATGAACAGTTAAAAAATGACAACTGTACATATCAAGATGTTATAGATGAAATAAAGGATATATGGGTAAATTCTCAGATTTCAAAAATTTATGGACCGACAACCACCCAAAGTGCTTATGAAAAAAGAGTAAAGATGATAATAGAGAGTATTACTCAAAATGGTGTAATTGAACTGGACAAAAACTCCTTTAGACTAGCAGGAAATCTTGATGCCAAAAGGATTAAATCTCTCTGTGATAAGCATCGTATTAGATATGTGGCTCAAGATAATAAATTGGCATTACGAATGGTAAAAGAAAAGAGAAACAGTCTTGCGCATGGAGATGTTTCCTTTAGTGAATGTGCAAGAGATCTAACTTTAAGTGATTTATCAGATATAAAAATTGCGGTGGTCGATTTTATGAGAGGTATATTAGACGGAATGGTGAGATATTATAGCAATAAGGAGTACAGTAACAAATTATTAAATGGCTTGTGAAGAAAATATATTGCCGTCAAGGGCGTATTAGCTTTTGTTTTATTGATGATATCAATCATGGGTGTTTTCTTTGTATTTCATTATAGAAAACGCGCAGAAGTATGTTTAAAATAATGTAATGAAAATAATAGATTATTGATATGGTAAGCCTCTAATTTATATTGACAAAAGTATTTAATTAAAATATAGTTAAATTAGGCTAAAAATACTTGGATTTGCTTAATGAGAATACAAAGAAGTGAATACTTCGTCAATTGTTAAATAATTCAAAAGGAGGCACATATGGCAAAGGAAGTAAAACTCGCAGATATTGCAAAACGTGTTGGTGTTAGCAATGTTACTGTCTCTAAAGCATTATCAAATAAGAGCGGTGTAAGTGAACAGATGCGGGTGAGAATTAAGGAGTTGGCTAAAGAAATGGGATATATACCTGTTTCTGTAACGAAATCCAACCCAAAGGTAGGTACCGGAAATATAGGGGTACTAATTCCATTTCGTTTTTTAGAAAAAAACATTTCTTTTTACTGGGAAATGTACCAACATGTAGTCATGAATCTAGCCAGAAGAGGTTATTATGGAATTCTGGAGATATTAAATCAAGAAGATGAGGAAGCATTAAGATTACCTAAAATAATACAAGATCATAAAATTGATGGACTAATTGTCATAGGGCAGACGTTTAATAAATATTTTGAATATCTGAAAGAAGCAGATATAGTACCTACCATGTTTTTGGATTTCTATGATTCACATTCCGATTATGATACAATTATTTCGGACGGTTATTATGGTATGTATATACTGACTGATTATCTGATTAAGATGGGTCATACAGAGATAGGTTTTGTGGGGACACCATTTTCCACAAGCAGTATCACAGACCGTTATTTCGGTTATATGAAAGCACTTATAGAGAACAATATTCCTGTTAGGGAGGAGTGGGTTATACCGGACCGGGATAAAGAAAGCAATATTTATCATGACTTTACATTACCTGATAATTTACCTACAGCTTTTGCCTGCAATTGTGATAAAGTGGCGAATGCAGTCATTATCAAATTAACAGAGAGAGGCTTATCCGTTCCGGATGATATCTCTATAGTTGGATTTGATAATTATTTTGAAGGCGGATATAACATCCAAATAACAACATATGAGGTCGAAATCGAAAAAATGGCAGAGCTGTGTGTAAGGACAATCATTCGTAAGATTAATCATAAAGATTATTCAAAAGGGGTTCAGATTATAAGTGGCCATATGATTGAAAAAGAAAGTGTCAGAAGGCGTTAGCTGCAAAATTATTAACTTTTGTTACCGAAAATATACGCGTTTAGGCTGTAGAGATACATTTGAGTTGATTAAATGTATTCCCTATAGCCTTTTTATTGTTTTAATATTGCTAAAAAATAAACTAAATGATTCTGAGATACTGAATAAATTAAAGTAAATATGTAAATTAAAAATGGGTAGAAATTAAAATCATATGCAATATACACAAAAATTTGCAATAATGTATGATAAATGACAAGATAGAATGATGATTTTTTGAAATGATATATTATAATTAAATTTAGTTAATCATAAATATTAACTAAATAAAATTAAAAAATAATACAAGGAGGGGAGAATAAAGCTTAAACAAAAATACATTTTTAGGTAGAGAAGGAGGAGCATATGAAATTAAAGGTTATGAAGCAATTTCTATCAGGGACTTTAGCTGCATTATTAATCTTATCATCTATCAATCTGCTGTTAAATCAAGCAAACGCTGAGACGGTCAATGTTATTTATACGAACGATTTTGAAAGCGATGCAGATGCAGTTGCCTTGGGGGAAACAAAAGCATATGGCAAAGCAGTGCAATTTGATGTAACAAGTAATTGGGACTCAAAACTGTCGTATGAACTTTCACATGAATATACAGGCAAGGTATATAAAGGTGCAGAGCTGACATTTGATCTCCTGCTTCCGGCAGATGCTTCCTATGCAGGAATTCTGAAGATTCAGGGAATATTAAAAATGGGCGCTGCCTGGACCTGGACACAGAGCAACACCATAAAAGAACTAAAAATAGAAGATTTTACCAAGGTATCAGATTTTCTTCGGGCGACGGTTACGGTTCCTTTTGGATCTGAAGTAGAAGATACAGTAAATATCAATCAGATTATAATAGCAGTATCTGGTTATCTATGTGATTATGATGGCATGGTATATCTTGCTAATGTCGTGTTGACAAATGGAGCTGAACAATCAGAGCCAGAAACACCATTACCTTCGGTGAATGATCTAACATGGGATTTTGATGATGAAGCAGCCGGTACAGCCGGCTGGCAAGATGGTGGTTCATGGGACTATCATGGGACTATAGATGTGAGTTATGATGCTGAAACATTCGGGAATGGAATGATAAAATTAGGTGTAGACTATTCAAATGATATTAATTCAACATGGAGTGAAGTTAAGTTACAGATTAATCTGGCAGAAGCAGTTTCCCTTGCAGGATATAATTTGCTTACCTATGATTTCTATTATAAAGAAGCAAATATGACATCCGGATCCTTCCAGACAAAATTGTTCGTCACAGATGCAATTGATTCCTATTCAGCTATTAGTGGTAAAAAACAGGATATGGGAAATGGGTATCAGAAAATGCAGGTCAAAATTCCATTTAATCCAGTAGATAAAATAGCATCCTCAATCACCCTTGGAATCATTGGTTCTGGCACAGACTATAAAGGAGATCTGTACATCGACAATATTACCTTTACACAAAAAGAAACAGAAGATATCTATGTAGATATCACAGAAACAGTAGGTTCTCCAACTATTATTGAAACAAGCACATTGAATGCGTCAAGCAGTATAAGGTTAGTAGATGAAAATGCAGATGCGAGCGTACGCAACATCTATGCTTATATGCAAGGGGTGGGTGAGAGTGACTATGTACTATTTGGACATCAAAACGACACCCACCATAAAGGCGGAACGAGTTATGTGGGTTCGACGGATTCCGACACAAAAGATATCACCGGATCTATTGCAGCTATATGTGGTATTGATACATTATCCTTTACCGGTGCTGAACTTCCTTTAGCATCTGGAAAGACAAACTCAGTAGCAGAAGCTGCACAGCTTGGTATTGATGCTGCAAACGAAGGAGCCATTATCACATTATCCGCACATATGCCTAATTTTGCATTAGTTGCAGCGAAACCACTACTTTCAGATGGCAGTTATGATTATTCCGGTTATACACCCGGTACCACCAGCGGGAATGTGGTAGGACGTATAATGCCCGGAGGAGATCTTAATGAGATATACAATGGATATTTGGACTTGATTGCTGATTATGCCCATATATTGGCTGCAGAGGACATACCGGTCTTATTTCGTCCTTTCCATGAAAATAATGGAAGCTGGTTCTGGTGGGGTAAGGCTTTTTGTGATGAAGCAGCATATAAAAATCTATTTGCATATACAGTGGAATATTTAAGAGACGTAAAGAAAGTAAATAATTTCTTATATATATATTCTCCGAATGGGCCATTCAATAGCGTATCAGAATACGAATCAAGATATCCCGGCGATGAATACATTGATATCATTGCGTTTGATATGTACCATGATAATCCGGCAGAAACGGATACCTGGATTAATTCATTCAAAGAAACCATAGCCTTAGTTGATCAGATTGCTGCAAACCATGGAAAATTATCTACCGTTTCCGAAACAGGAATGAGGGTAATGACCTCGCTAAATGATGGAAATAACTACGGAGGAATAGCTCCGGTCGGAAACAAGAGATTAGATTGGTATAGCGAAGTGTTAGAAGCAGTATCCGAATCAAACATGTCTTATTTTATGGTATGGGCTAACTTTGATGGGTCACAGAACTTCTATGTGCCATATAAAGTAAGTGAAGACAGAGGACATGAAATGGTAAATGCTTTTATAGACTTCTACAATAATGAAAAGTCCGTGTTCGCAGATGGTACTGCACTTTACACAGCAGGATTCAGTCCAATAGTTGAAGCAAATGGTGAATCGGGATATATCACTACTCCTGTATCCCAAAGCAGACTGCTAGAACCATGTACCATAACAGCCAGTGTACAAAATGTGTACAAACCTGTTACATTCATCTTATCCAACAAAGACAATACAGTCAATATTACTTTAGAAACAGCCGTAACAACCAGCAGTGGAAATATTCTGGATCAGTTAAATAAAGTCTACCAGGCCAAGATTACGGAAGCAGACTTGGCAAAACTCGGCATAACAACCGGAACCATTTCTCTCAATTCGGGGGATAAGGTGCTTAATACAATCAATATTATGTTCAACATTGAAGAGGAGGAAACAGATCCTAGAATCGTAGATGATTTCGAGGGCTATATGGGAGAGGATGCATTGTTAAATAATGCATGGGCAACCAATGCAGGTGCCGGCTGTAGTGTAACACCTGCTTTGACTAAAGAATATAAGAATAATGGAACTTATGGTCTGGCTTTTCAATATACAATATCAACAGAAAAGACATTCGAGGGCTGGGCCGGCATCACAAAGAAAGCCGCTGTGGACTGGTCAGAGTATGATGCATTGCAATTGTGGATTACTCCGGACGGGAAAGGACAGAAATTAGTTATTCAAATCACAGCAAATGGTGAAGATTTCGAAGTGTTTCTTCCTGAATTTGCAGCTACAAAAGAGGCAAAATTAGTGACAATTCCATTTACTGAATTCGAAGGAAAGAACAGAGGCGACTTTGATCCTGCAAATATCACAAGTTTTGGAATCTGGTGCAATACAATTGTACCGGAAGGCGTGAAGGAATCCTGGATAGTAGAATCAGTTATGTACTTTGATGATATATGTGCAGTAAATTCAAATGCCACAGAAATCCTTTACGAAGACGTAGTAAGAAAACCGGAAGAACCAACGGAGCCAACAGAAGAGCCAACAGAAGAGCCAACAGAAGAGCCAACAGAAGAACCAACGGAAAAGCCAATAGAATCATCAGATGGAGCAACAAAGATAACAGATACATCAGCTGATCCAACTTCATCAACAACAGGGACCGGGAACAACAAGAAAGTTTCTAATAAGACTAAAGCTCCTACGACAGATGACAAAGCCGCTGTTACCTTACTTATAACATTGAGCATGATTTCTCTTGGAATGATTATAGTAATATGCACTAAAAAGAGAAAGAAATTAAATTAAGTAAAGCATCCTGCTGAAAGGAAATACATTATCAGAGTAAATCAAAATAAATAGCTATTAATTAGGCCTTAATGTAAAAAAATCACATTAAGGCTTAATCATCCAAATAATGCGAACTATCCGTAGGGCGAATCTTCCGGTAATTAATAGGCGTCATACCTGTACATTTCTTAAATAGATTCGTAAAATGATTAATATTCTCAATCCCAACTAAAGAAGCAATCTCGTAAACAGAATCTTCCGTATGCCACAAAAGCTTTTTTGCCTCATCCATTCTTCGGCTTATCAGGTAGCTGATAGGAGGCTGCGACAGATAATTGGTGAAGTCACGAATCAGTTTATATTTACTGACATGGTGTATAGCAGCGAGTGTATCCAGATTATATTGTTTTGCGAATTCGGTATCAAACTTCTTTTTAATATCCGAAATATACTTGGGTATTGTATTTAATGAATCTAAATGTAACTGCCGGGTGAAAATAAGTTCAGTAAGTAAATCTGTAATCAGTTTAGAGCAGATTAACTCGGTCCATTTCTCGTTATCCTTCCTGCAATTCAATAGTTTTTCTAAAATGGAAGGAATCTTAGATATGGGACTTAATGGACATAGAACGTAATCCTGCTCTGCATATAATTGATAATAGGCGAAAGTACTATTCCCGTTTATAAAAATACTTTGAAACTGCCAGTGAGTTTTTTCTTGTAAATCTACGCGAAAAGACTTATTACAGTCGATAAAGATAATCGTTTCCGGCTTTAGAATATAATCGTTATCGTTATAAGTTAACTTACCTTGTCCTTTCATGGTATATAAAAGAAAGGTAGAATTGAGGGGACTTAATTCAAAATAGAAAGGGAAAACAGCATCCACCTCATTAATGGATTCCAGATAATACAAATAATGCATCCCAAATTCAGAAGTATGTATATAAGTTTCCTGATAGCGCTCCAAAGAAGTTGAAGCTGATATTATGTGATTATTAACTAATTCCAAACTTTGCCTTGAGTCAATATCTTTCATTTGAAAGTCCTCCCTTGCTATAAATTATAAATTGATAGAGTTATCAAGTCAAGAAAATAGTTAATTAAAGATTAAAATACTTAAATTAGTAAGAGGAAGACAATGAATATTCGCAAAAAACATTTAGCAAAATGATTGATAGTAAAAACCTTTTTAAAAGAATAAAGGTAAAAAATATGTATTATTTATAAAAAACATTATTACAATAAGATAAAATATACAAAGAATGCAATAATAAATGAAAATGTACAATATAGTGTGATGCATTTTTATGACTTTATATTATTATTAAATTAAGCTAATTAAATACAATAATTAGCTTGAAGATATCCTGAAATGAATTAAGGAAGAATTAATTTATGATTAAGCGGAAGAAAGCAGTTAGTTTAATGATGGTGGCGGGAATGGTTGTTTCTCTTGCAGCATGTGGTAACGGAGGTACAAAGGAAACAGATGCTTCTAAAGGTACAACAGATACAGGAAGCGGAGATCTCGAACTTAAAACAATCAATACAATCGAATTAGGAACAGTTCTAATTCGCAGATCTGCAGTAAGAGTCATTTGTTACATTAGCTATTTAAATAATCTAAAAATAATAAAAAGTGAAGGTGTGCAATATTGAAGATAATTAACGTTGAAGATGTATCAAAGGAATATCATTATGTAGAAAAGAAGCAAGGTGTGAGTGGAGCATTTAAAAACCTTTTTTATCCAGATAAGAGGGTAAAGATAGCTCTGGAACATGTATCTTTAAGTGCTGAAGACGGGGAATTTATTGGTCTGATTGGTCCAAATGGAGCAGGAAAAACAACATTAATGAAAATATTATCGGGAATAATTAATGCATCAGAAGGAAATGTATCTGTCATGGGCTATAATCCTTTTGAGAAGAAGAATGAGTTCAAAAAAAATTTTGCCCTAGTCATGGGGCAAAAGAGTCAGCTATGGTGGGATCTTCCTGCTATTGATTCGTTTTTATTGAATAAGGCGATATATCAGATATCAGATAAAGAGTTTAAAGATAATCTTGATTATTTTATAGAAATCTTTAACGTTGAGAAATTGTTGAACCAGCAAGTAAGGCTGCTTTCTTTGGGAGAGAGAATGAAAATGGAACTGATAATGAGCTTATTACATAGTCCAAAAGCATTATTTCTTGATGAGCCTACGATTGGTTTAGATGCCATCGCACAAAAGAACATAAGAAATTTTCTGGCTAAGATTAATAAAGAAAGAGGTACAAATATAATACTGACAAGTCACTATATGGAAGATATACAAAGACTTTGTAAGAGAGTGATCGTAATTAATCATGGTTGGGTCATATACGATGGGCTATTAGATGAATTAATCAATAAATATAGTACAAAGAGAATTGTATGTGCAACCTTAAAAGAAGATTTAATTCCGAATATAAAAGGTGTAGAGCTGGTAGAGTCAGGAGAAGGAAGAGTAAAATTTAAGGTTTTAAAGGATGAATTGAAGGGAGTAAGACAATACCTTTTTGACAGCTATGATGTGGCTGATATTAACATTGAAGAAGAGGATATTGGAGATATTATTGAAAGAATTTATAATCAGAATTAAAGAGGGGATTTATCGGATGAAGTATTTTGAGATAGGAAAGATAACATGGAAAAGAATGAGTACATATAAGTTTGATGTTTGTTGTGAGGTTGTATTTGCTTTTGCGAGAATACTATTAGCATATGTCATGTGGCGTGCAATTTATAAATATAACATAGAAGTAGCCGGATATTCATTTTCAATGATGATAACGTACTTCATTATAATTAGTTTGATAAAAAATTTAGAACAGTCAGAAGGGTTATCTAAAGAAATGGCGGAGGAGATAAGAAATGGTGAATTTACTAAATATTTAGTACGTCCAGTTAATTTCTTGGGATATTTTTATGCGAGTTCATTGTTTCGTACTCTTTTTACAACTGTGACTAGCATAGTTGGATTTGTAGTAGGCTATTTTATTTTACATAAATATTTTGTATTGCCATACAATATAGCAAGCCTGTTAATTGCTGTAGTTATTTTTCTTTTAGCATTGAATTGTATGCTATTTATTGATTACTGCATTATGGTTATAAGTTTCTATTTATTACAGATTTCGTCATTCTATTTGGTAAAGTATAATATTTTTGAATTTATAACAGGGTCATTTGTTCCTCTTGTTATGTTTCCGGAAAAGGTACAGGCAGTGTTTAAACTATTCCCGTTCTATTATCTTTATCAGTATCCAATATCTGTTTATTTTGGGGAGATAAGTACTGGACTAGAAAAAGCATTTTTAATATTAGGCATATGGAATGTTGTTTTACTGATTTTTAGCTTAGTTTTATATAAGTTTGCAGTTAAACGGTATGAGGGGGTTGCAATCTAATGATGAATAAGTTTCAGAAACTTGTTTCGACGTTTGTTAAATTTCGATTGAATCTAAAGATGATGTATAATGTGGACTTTTGGGTCGGTATTGTTACTGACTTGTCTGCATTTTTGTTACAGGTTGTAATGTATTCGGTTTTATTTTTAAACACAGATCAGATTAATGGATGGTCGAAGTATCAAGTTATTTTTTTTATTGGAACATTTATTGCAATAGACAGTTTAAGAATGATGACTTACTTTTTTGGAATAATGAATATACCAACTCTTATACGAACAGGAAAGCTTGATATATATATAGTGAAACCAGTCAATACGCTTATGTTGATTTCGGTTGAATCTATTGATATGACGAGAATTATAACATTGCTCATGGGAGTTATCATTCAGGTATATGCATATATGCATCTTAGATTCGCTGTTACTATAGGAATGGTTATTGGTTATTTAGTTTTGTTTTTGCTTATGTATTTTTTGCTGTATTTCATTATGTTGTCATTCTATTCTCTTTCATTTTGGGTTACAAGCGTAAATGTTCTGTTTAAAGTCGATATGGAATTAAACAACTTTGCTTTTAGAGTACCGGGAATTGTTTATGAAGGTATTTGTAAGATAATATTTTATATTCTCATTCCATATGGAATGATAGCAACAATACCTACTAAGTTTCTAACACAAGGGTTAGGTATCCGAGAGTGGGTTACCGTGATAGCGGTATTTATATGTTATGCTATATTCGGTCTTTATATTTGGAATAAAGGATTAAAACATTATAATAGTGCAAGCAGTTAGATGACTGCTTAAAAAAATGAAGTGTTGATAGGTAGGGATGAAGTATGGTTTATAAATGTATTAAGTGTGGAGAAAAGTTATATTATTCAGAAGAAAAATTATTATGTGGGAATTGTGATACAGTATTTGATATTGTCGAAAACATTCCTGTTATACTAAATGATGAAAAAGAAAAGAACGAGCAAGAAAAAGTAAGTGAAAAGGAACATTATAGGGAGATATATCAACATTTAAAAGAAAACAGAATGAGTAAATTTTAAACTATGGATATGCCGAAAATGGAAATCGTCAGTATTCAAACATTAAATTAGAATCGAGTATTTTGAATCGTAGGCATATTAAACTTCTGTGTGAGGCAATTGGCAAGTTGTAGATCCTATAGGCGTTTCGCAAACGCCTAATATACTGTGTTTTATGAAAGGAAAGTTTAATCCAAAGGTTAGCTTGCGCTAGCCGAATCGAAAGCGTATAATATTGGATGTATCACTTATAGCGAAAAAATATTAAGGATTAGGGAAGTGACTTTATGGCAGAAAAAACTTCGTGTGTTGGATTATGGCGCCGGTGTTTTGGGCAGCTATCTTGCACATAGACTGCATCGCTGCGGTATCAACGTTACCCTATTGGCGCACGGTGCTTGGAAAGAAACAATAGATAAAGATATTTTGATTATGCGGAGCTACAGGCTGAGCGTCAGATTCCCATGAGCATGGAAGATTGGGCAAAACGACTAGATGGTTTCTTAGAATTCAATGGTAATGAGCTGCTGACTGATGCAGGCAAGGTTAGTGCAGGGCAGGCAAAGCTCCATGCAGAAACGGAATGTGAGAAGTACCGTATTGTGCAGGATAGAATGTTTATGTCTGATTATGATAAATTTCTTTTGGAATTGGAAGAACAGGCGAAGGATTGATACTAGACAAATTACTTACAAATTGATATTAGCAGAATAAGAATGCCGGGAGAGAACATGAAAGATTTCAAAAAGCTAATGAATACAAGTGAATATGATTTCCTTAGAGAACATGAAAGGTTAGGGAATAGAATTATCCTTCTTGGTTTGGGTGGCAGCTATGCATATGGTACGAACAACGAGAACAGTGATATTGATTTTCGCGGCATTACCTTGAATATGCCATCTGACCTTATTGGTTTAACCGAATTTGAACAGTACGAGGATAGAAAAACAGATACGGTGATTTATGCATTTAATAAGATAGTGAAGTTACTGCTTGAGTGTAATCCTAACACATGTGAAATACTTGGACTGGATGAAGAACAGTATCTGATAAAGACGAAATTGGGTCAGGAACTTCTTGATAATAAGGAGATTTTTCTCTCCAAAAGGGCAGCAAAATCCTTTGGGGGATATGCAAGTGCACAGTTGAGGCGTCTTCAAAATGCGATAGCCAGGGATTCCATGCCGCAGACAGAAAAGGAAAGACATATTTTAAATTCGGTTAAAAATGCATTGGAGGATTGTCAGAGACGTTATGCCAGTTTCGATAGAGGAAGCATGCGTCTTTACATAGATAAGGCAGAAAACCCGGAATTTGATACGGAAATATTTGTAGATGCAGACTATAAGCACTTACCGCTCCGTGATTATGAAAATATGTGGTCTGTTATGCATAATGTTGTGAAAGATTATAATAAGGTAGGGAAACGTAATAGAAAAAAAGATAATAATCATCTGAACAAGCATGCCATGCATTTAATCCGGTTATTTATGATGGCGATAGATATATTGGAAAAAGGTGAGATTAATACGAACCGGAGCAATGACCTGGATTTACTTATGAAGATAAGGAATGGTGGTTTTAGGCGTGAGGATAAAATATATGACAATGAATTTTACAATATACTTTCAGATTATGAGGAACGGCTCAAAAAAGCTGCTCAAGTAAGTGCTTTACCAGATCAGCCGGATATGGCAAAAGTGGAGGCTTTTGTCGAGTATATTAACAAAAGAGTAATAGAGGGTGATTATTAATGTGTGATATTACAAAAGAAATTGAACAAAAATTGCGAGAAATTGAAAAGAATGAAAATGTAAGGGTGCTACAAGCGGTGGAATCAGGAAGTCGTGCCTGGGGATTTGCTTCACCGGATAGTGATTATGATGTACGATTTATTTATATCAGGAGAAAAGAAGATTATCTTAAGCTCAATGAACCAAGAGATGTTATCGAATGGCAGCTTGATGAAGTGCTGGATATCAATGGATGGGATTTGAAGAAAGTATTGAAACAATTTTACAGGGGAAATGCAACTTTATTTGAATGGAGTAATTCCCCGATTGTATATAAGACGACAGAGTTATGGAAACAGATATATAATGAGGCAAAAAACTACTTTTCTGTGAAAGCCGCGGCATATCATTATTATGGAACTGCAAATAGTACGTATAGCCAGTATTTGCAGGAAGAATTAGTGAAATATAAAAAGTATTTTTATGCTTTAAGGCCGTTGCTTGCAGGAAAATATATACAGGAACATCAATGTCCGCCACCAGTATTATTTAATGATCTTATGAAAATGGATATGCCGACAGAACTGCGTTATGGAATTGACGAGTTGCTGGAAGTCAAAAAAAGGAGCGACGAAAGAGAAAAAGGCGTGCAGATTCCTGTTATCCGGGATTTTATAATCAAAGAAATCAGAAAACAAAAGAGCTATGTGGAAGGTGTTTTAGATGACAGGAAGCATGAATGGAAAAATCTAAATGATATTTTTCTAAAGACTTTGGGATGATAGTACTTTTAAAGCAATTCTTGTTTATTATGATTTATCCCAGGAAGATAAAAAGTCGAAAGATAGATTGTTTATCAGGCAATAAGCGGTAGAGGGGTATTTAGAAGATTTGATAATACCTAGAAGTGGAATCAGTCAAGGAGCCCTATATACTCTAAGAGAGGTGTGGGCAATTGATAAAAAAATAATTATAGTATTACAAGACAATGACATAGAACAGATGTTACTAGAAAAAATCTCAAAGAGAGAACCTGAAAATGTTATCAGACAGAAGATTGAAGATTTTCGTTTATCATTATAATCACATAAAACTGTAAATTTAACTTGAAGATAATTATAAAAAAGCAAGGAATGCTAGAAAGAAAACCAAAATACTATAAATTATATTGGGGAAGGAATATGATGATATCGTCACGTGATTGGAAAAGAGATTTTTTTACTATCTGGACAGGGCAGGCGTTTTCACAATTTTCAAGCTCTGTCCTTCAGTTTGCAATTGTATGGTATTTAACTGACAAAACTGGTTCTGCAATGGTTTTGTCAGCTGCCATGATGATGGGATTTTTGCCGCAAGGTATCTTGGGGCTGTTTGTAGGCGTATTTATTGATCGATATAGTAGGAAGCGCATTATGATGATATCGGATTTACTTATTTCGGCAGCAAGCTTTGTCATGGTGATAGCCGGATGGATGGGCATATTATCAACAGAACTGATTCTTGTAGTTTTATTGCTTCGTTCCGTTGGTTCGGCATTTCATAATCCATGTCTGCAGGCAGTGACTCCTCAGATTGTGCCACCAGACCAATTGACCAGATGCTCCGGATACTCGCAAGCTGTGGAATCCGTATCACAGATTTTAAGTCCAGTAGCCGCGGCGGTGCTTTATGGTTCGTGGAGTTTAAGCGGGATTGTTTTACTGGATGTTATTGGAGTGTTAATTGCTGTATTTACATTAGGAATCACAGTAATACCTGAATTACATCAAGATGAAAAAGGCCGAAGAGTGCAGGTCTTACGAGCAGCGAAGGAGGGATTCCAAGTCCTTCGGACAAATAAGGGAATGCTTGGACTGGTATTGATTGGCAGCCTTTACACATTAGCATTGATGCCGGCCAGTGCATTATTTCCTTTGATGAGTATGTCTTACTTTAATGGTACCAGTACGAATGCAAGCATTGTTGAAGTTGTATTTTCTGTAGGTCTCTTGTTTGGTTCCTTAATATTAGCTAAATGGGGAGGAACAAAAAATAGAGTCTATACCATAATTGGTTCGTTTCTTTTGATGAGTTTCAGTTTATTTATTTCCGGGATTCTGCCACCGAGTGGTTTTTATGTATTTGTCATTTGTTCCTGGCTAATGGGAGTCTCAGGTCCGTTTTACTGGGGAACGTATACACCATTATTGCAAAGTAACTTTGAAGCGAAGTATTTAGGTCGGGTGCTGTCATTATCCAGCAGCATACGACTGATCAGCGGCCCGGTAGGATTAGCTGTTTCAGGCGTTATTGCGGGAAAATATGGTGTCGATAAATGGTTTCTTATTGCTGGCGGACTGGTATTGCTAGCCTCATTCTTATGCATTATGGTAACGTCTGTGCGAAATTGTGATAATAGATGAGGTTACTGATTTATTTTTGGGAGATGAGTCCGATGCGCCTATCCAGCCTGTCAATAGATAAGGTAGTGTTTTTTGTAAAGAAGGTATCCAAGTACCAAATTGGAAAACCGGATCTCTATTTAATCTTGATTACTTATTTGCTGCGCAGTTACATTTTCTAAAGCAAATAAAGAATTTGATAAATTTGTACTCAAAAGTTATATTCTCCAAACAGACAAATCTAAATTTATCGTTATTTATAGTATCTTATGCCGATTCCATGATTTTTGTCATGAATTATTCACGAGATTATTAATATAAGGCAAATTGGCATGTTGTAATAATGAAGTAGAATAATGACTATCTTGTGGTTTGTGTGTGGTTTATGTGTGGTTTATGTTGACATGACAAGAATTTATGTGTATAATCGCATACGACATAAGTATAATCTTTATATTTCGGATATAAAAAATTAACTGATAGTAATAGTATGGATGGAACAAACTGTTTATATTACCATATATGTTATGTTGAATTGTGCGGGAAAAAATTATAAAATGTTGTTTGGGATTCAAAGGAATTAAAAAAGGGCAGAAGGCGTCGGAATAACTTGAGGCGCTTTTGCTGTTCTATTATGACCAAAGGTCATATAGAGAAATTGGCGTAATCATGGCGAAGTCGGAACAGAGGTCAGAACTCTTATTCAGTACCATGACCATCGACGGCATATTTTCAGGACGGCATGGAATACCGTATATGTTTGACGTAATCCTGCTGTTTGAAAAGACGGTGATATAGATAAATGAAAGAACAATTTAGGAGGCATACATAATGCAAACAGGAATAATAAATAAAGGGAGAAAGCTTATCAGCTTGTTTCTGATACTTTGTATGATGTTTGGCATGGTATCAACAAGCGTTTTGGCCAAGGGTTCGGATACGGAATCGGTGGCTGAGGAGACAACTACGTCCCAAACGACAGAGGAAACCACGCGGGAACCGGAGACAATACCGGACGCATCGGAGGAATCAAAGGAGACAGAAGCATCCGGGGACGAAAGCGGTGAATCTGCCCAGGCAGAGGCGGAAGAATTACCAGCGTCAACCGGTACGCGGGCGATGGGTAACGTTATTTCGTTAGCAGCCCATGACCGCGCCGGATTACAAGCTGCAATCAATGGCGCTGGTTCGACACAAACAACGATTATTATTTCTCAAAACTTTTCGTTTGACGGAACTCCTGTCTCTATTCCGGCGAATGCGGATATCACAATTCAATCTACTGCCGGCAGCAATTTTATCCTGACCCAATCCAAAAGCAATATCCGGCACTTTACCGTAAATGGCACCCTGACCCTCCTAGACATCACTCTGGATGGCAGCATTGGCGGTAGTGCGCAATGCGGCGGTGTATTGGTAAATAACGGCGGCAATTTTACCATGGGGGAAAACGCCGTTATACAAAATTGCAGGGCTTACAACACTTGGTATGCCGGCAAATACGGCGGCGGCGTAGGAGTGGACGGCGGCACGTTTACCATGAAAGTCAATGCGGTCATACAAAATTGCATATCGACATCTAGTCTCGCCACTTATGAACGTGGTGGCGGCGTACATGTATACGGTGGCGGAGTATTTACTATGAACGACGATGCGGTCATACAAAATTGCCGCGCGGGCAGCTCCGTCAACAACGCCAACGTTAATAGCGGCGGCTCCGGCGGCGGCGTAGCTCTGGGCAATGCGCAGATAACCGGTGACGGTGGCAACACGTTTACTATGAACAACAACGCGAGCATACAAGATTGCCGCGCGCGCAACGGCGGCGGCGTGGAGCTGTACGGTATGCTGAGCAATACTTTAACTCTGAACGACAGCGCGGCCATAAAAAATTGTAATGCCATAGTGAGTGGCGGCGGTGTTCATGTGCTCACCGGCACGGTTAAAATGAACGGTGGCGAAATCAGTGGGAATAAGGCCGTTAACCGTACGTCTGGCTCAGGTAACGGCACCAGTGGTGGCGGCGTAGATATGTCCCGTGCTGCGTTTTTTATGAGCGGAGGCGTCATCAGCGGCAACTTGGCCTTCAAGGGCGGCGGCGTGAATATGGACAATTATAGCGAGTTTACTATGGATGGAGGCGCCATCAGCGGCAACACGGCCGCCGACGGGGACGGCAATGAATCCAATAACGGCCAGGACAGCGAGGGGGGCGGTGTGTTACTAAGGTTGAGTACCTTTGAAATGAATACCGGCGAAATAAGCAGCAACACGTCCTATACTGGCGGCGGCGTGTTTATGAAATATGGTTATGGTAACGAATTTACTATGAACGGCGGAGAAATTCATCATAATAAGGCAATGCAGGGCGGCGGTGTGAATATTTACGACAACAACAATACGCTGACCATAAACGGTGGTAAAATCAGGAACAACACAGCCGAAAGCGCTGGCGGCGGCATATACTTCAACATGAACGAACCCGGTACGATCGGCGGCAAGGTTATCCAGATTGACGGATCCATCAGCGGCAATACGGCGAAAGTTGGAGGCGGCATATATATGGGCGGAGGCACGGTTGAAATGAACGGCGGCGAGATCAGCGGCAATGCGGCAACCGACTCGGGCGGCGGCGTGTGGATGAGTATGAACACCAGGTTTAACAAACCTGGCACGCTTGAAATGAGCGGCGGCGAAATCAGCGGCAATACGGCTCTTAACAATGGTGGCGGGGCTTATGTGTCAAGTGGCGCAAATCTGGATGTCTCCGGTTATTCAAGAATTACAAACAACGCGGCAAACCTTGACGGTGGCGGAATTTTCACAGCGGATTCGACATATAGCAATCTGAAGACCGGAGCTGCCACCATATTTGACGGTAATACGGCGCAGGCGCTTTATAATTATACGGGGAGCGGCTATCCCGATATCGGCTTCAAAAGTGTAAGCGTGCAGGGTACCCATGCGCTGAATAACTACGATATCAATTACAAAGTAGGGTCTCCGCTGACCCTGCACACAGTGACATTTGAAAGTAACGGCGGGAGCGCGGTCGATTCAATCAGCAACGTCCTGTGGGGAAGCATCATTACCGCGCCTGCTGACCCGACAAGATCGAACTATACCTTTGACGGCTGGTACACCGATGACGGCATCTTCGCGGACAAATGGAATTTTGACGCCGATGTCGTAACCCGGGATATCACCCTGTACGCTAAGTGGACCGCCGACCAATACACGGTGACCTATCACGCTAACGGCGCAACTGGCGGCACTGCCCCAACCGACAATGTTTCCTACTTGTACGGCGCAACCGTAACACTGCTAGGCTTTGGCAGTTTGGAGCGATCCGGCTATACCTTCACCGGCTGGAACACGGCGGCGGACGGAAACGGTACGGCTTATGCAGCAGGCAGCAGCATCACGATCACCGACGACGTAACGCTCCATGCCCAGTGGACGGCTAACACCTATGATATCACTTATGAAAGCTTAAATGGGGCGAGCAACAGCAACCCTGCAACCTACACTTACAGCGTTGGCGTTTCCTCCTTCGCAGACCCAGGCACCCGCACGCACTATACCTTCGAGGGCTGGTACGATGCGGAGACGGGTGGTAACGAAGTGACGTCTATCAGTGATACCACCACAGGTGACAAGACCCTGTATGCCATATGGACGGCTGACAGCCATACTGTGACCTATAAAGCAAATGGCGGCACGGGCAGTGACCATGTGGAAAACACCACCTATGATGCGAACTATACCGTTGCCGTGTTAAGTGGTACCGGCATATCCCGCACGGGGTATACCTTCACCGGCTGGAATACCCAGGCAAATGGCAGCGGTACGGCTTACGCAGCAGGTGATTTTGTTACTATTAGCAGTGACATGGCGCTCTATGCCCAGTGGTCAGTGAACACCTACAATATCACCTATAAGAACTTAAAAGGTGCAAGTAACAGCAACCCAGCGGCTTACACCTATGGTAACGGCTTTACCTTGGCAGATCCCGGCACCCGCATGGGCTACACCTTCGATGGCTGGTATGACGCAGCGACGAATGGGAGTCAGGTGACAGCCATCAGCAATACTGCCACGGGCGACAAAACCCTGTATGCCCGCTGGATCTTGAATATCTGCACCATCACGGTCAAGGTCGTGGATACGGACGGCAATAGTATCTCCGGCTATGACTGGACGGTGAATAAGGGCTATGGAGAAACGTTTGGCGCAAGTGCGCCGACGATTCAAGGCTACACCTACCAATATTGGAAGCTGGACGGCACACAGGAATCAGGCGATATCAAGATTGCTTCTGTGGAAGCAGCCGCGACGGTCACGCTGGTATACCAGAAGCAGACAGCCAACACGACGGATACGGACACAGATAATGGCAACTATCAATTTGTAAAAGTACCAAATGTTAAGAACGTGAAGGCTGGTGAAACCATTAAATATACCTTTACTGGATTTGGAAACGATTGGGGAGTCCCGCTGGAACAATTCTCAATCATAGATAAACCGGATAAAGGACTGGATTTCGTATCGGCGAACCTTCCGGCATTTACAAACGGTGCGGGCGTTACCTATGATGTGCTTTACTACACCAATCAGCAGGGGCGCACAGTGCTCCACTCGGATATCCCGGCGGATCAGGCATTTAGCTTCAATGCTCCCGATCTGGCCTCTGGTGAGTATATCATTGATATCATGCTGGAGTTTAGTTCGGTTCCGGCCGGATTTGCCGTAGGCGACAGTCTGGCCATGACCTTCAAGGTATGGGATAACCCGCCCAGTCAAACACTGGTCAATGTGGGCATACTGTCATATAAAGTAAACGGAAAATATAAAGAATTTGTAACAGGTAGCGGTTCTTGCGCGATTACCATCAGCGGCTACTTCGGGTCACCAAAAACCGGCGACGAAACCAACTTCATTGTCCCACTTCTCATGCTGCTGGGTTCCATAAGCGGGTTCATTGCCATACCGGCCATCAAAAGAAGACGCCGCAGGACTGAGGCGCAGCAATAAGTTTAACCGGCGGGCGGAAAATACCTGTCTGCCAATACCCTCCAGGAGGGGACAAATGTAGCTAAGGCTCCTGCCTGGTATATTGATTCAACGACAGATCTCCCTCGTTCTGGTGTTTGAAACTACTGGCTTGGAGTTTTAGATCAGGGTCACCGCGGTTATCCGTGGTGACTCATTAGTAAATGAAGGTATCTGACAACGGAGCATAACTTAAAAGAAGTATGCAATAAGTATAATTGCTGAAGAATATTTTACTTAGATATTCCCTGTAGGATATATGAGGAAATTTAAGTAACGTGCAATCTCGCATGCTTAGAGGAGAATTTCAGATACCGTTAAGCAATCGGGCCGATGCCTTAGAGACGATTTGGAGTGGAATTATTTATTGTACTTCCAGAAAAGGGCATTGATCTGACTACACCCATGGTGCTTACAAACAGTGATGAGTATGAAATTAGTGTAGAACAAAATGTTTATGTTTACGATGGATAAAAGAGTGATATGCATTAGAAAAAAGAAATAATGGTAATAATGCACAAGAAATCAAAAATTGCAACGGTAATATTCACAAATTTTAATAAAACTATTGACTTAATCTTTTATGTGTGATATTCTAGTTCTAACAAATAAATACTATAAGGATTGTTACTCACTCAGAGGCTTTACCTTAAAACATGATTGTTTTATGGTGTGTTTCTGTTTTTTTTATAAAGAAATATAACTGCTTTGAATGAAACATCAGTAAGTGTCAGGAGGAGAAGGATGAAGGTTATTAAGAACATTAATAACAACGTTTCTCTTTGTTTGGATAGTCAGGGACGCGAGGTCATCGCTTTTGGAAAAGGAGTTGGCTTTACCAAGCCACCCTATGAAATCCCGTTAGATAAGATAGAGAGAACCTTTTATAATGTGGATGAGTGTTATATGAGTGTGATTGCGGATATTTCGTCTGATATCATTCGTGTAACAACAGCAATTGTAGATTATGCAAATTCCAAGCTTGATAACCGATATTCTACAAATGTAATCATTACATTAGCAGACCACATCCAGTTTGCAATTAAAAGGGAAAAAGAAAATATCAATATTAAACTGCCGCTTTTATATGAAATCCAGCATTTATATCCACAGGAAATGGAAATAGGCTATTATGCTTTGGATATGATTAACGAACACCTGAATGTGGAGCTTTGCCAGGAAGAGGCAGCAAGTATTGTTCTCCGGTTAATAGATTATGATGAAAGAAAGCACGATGAATCTCTTAAAGAGAAAGAGCTTATTAAAAAATGTTGCAGTGTAGTGGAACAGAAAATGGAGGTAGTTATTGATAAAAAAGGCTTTAATTATTACCGTTTTGTGCAGCATATGCATTTCCTGCTGGAAAGAGTCGGGAAAAAGCAGAGTCATACCATTGATGATAATAATATGTTTATTTCTATGAAGGAAAAATACCCCAGTATGTATGAATGTACTGTAGAAATTGAAAAAATAATAAACGCCGATCTGAATCAGGAAGAGTTGTTATATCTGATTCTTCATGTTAATCGGTTGTGCGCCAGAGAGGATTGTTACCTATAGGGCTTTACCCCCGGCAAAACACGAGTTGATTTTTATGTGTTTTGTGCGGGGATTTTTTATGGCAGTTGCATAGTATCAGCGCGCGGTATTATGTTTGCATTTTATATAATAATGAGATGAAGGAGAAAATCTATGGAAAAAAAAGAATATTATGCAGAGTTGGCAGCCCAGGTTTTAGAACTGGTTGGCGGAAAAGATAATATAGCATTTTTTACGCACTGTGTAACGAGGCTGCGGTTTAATCTGAAAGACAAAGGAATGGCAAAGAAAGAAGAGATAGAAAAAATATCCGGTGTTTTAGGGGTACAGTGGCAGGGAGACCAGCTTCAGGTAATTGTCGGTCAGTCTGTTGATGAAGTTTATAAAATGATCTGTAAAGTATCCGGGTTAAAAGAGGAAGAATCAATCAATGAAAACCTGGATGAAAAAGCGCGCAAGAATTTAAGCATTAAAGGGCTGTTTGGCAGCTTACTAAATACATTGTCCTCCATTCTGGCACCCATCATTCCGGCAATTGTTGCCTGTGGTCTGCTGCAGGGACTTTTATATTCTGCCCAGTCTCTTGGATGGATTGACGCAAATACAGATACCTATATCTTTTTCTTTACCTGTTCCCAGGCGGCGTTCTATTTCCTGCCCATACTGGTAGCTTTTTCATCAGCAAAGAGATTTAAGTGTAATCCGTATCTGGCGGCAGTAACGGTAGCGATTTTAATGCATCCCTCCTTTGCAGCAATGGCTGGAACAGAAATAAAATTATTCGGAATTCTGCCAATTACATATGCTGGTTATTCTTCGACAGTCATTCCGGCAATTTTAATAGTCTATTTCCAGTCATTTATTGAAAAACTGTGTAAGAAATTTGTTCCGAATATGATAGATATTATTGTAACACCGTTATTTACAGTATTGGTTTCTTCTATCGTAGGTTGGGCGTTAATTGCACCTGTTGGAGGCTGGATTGGAACATTTGTTGCAGAAGGCATCTTATGGTTATATACAACACTGGGAGCATTTGGCGGAGCAATTTGCGGAGCAGTATATCCATTTATGCTGATGACTGGTATGCAGGTGGCAATGTCACCGATTACAGTTCAGAACCTTGCTACACTTGGCTATGATTTTATTTATCCCTGTACAGCATGTTCAAATGCAGCGATGGCTGTATGCGCACTGTATATCTTCTGGAAATCAAAAAACAAAAGTACAAAATCAATGGGATTATCTACTGGTATTACAGGTCTGATTGGTGTAACCGAGCCAGTATTCTTTGGACTGATTGCAAAATATAAAAAGGCACTCATTGCCACAATGGTAGGCGGAGCTGCAGGCGGTCTTGTAATGGGAGCTTTTACAGTTCAGTATTTATCCTTCGGATTTGTACCATTTGGTACTATTGTTCTTGCCATGACAGAGACATTCCCATACTATTTAATCGGTGTAGGTGTTTCCATGATTGTTGCGGTTGTTATGATGATGGTATTAAAGTGGAGGGATATAGATGAAGCCGTTTAAAGATGATTTTCTTTGGGGAGGCGCCACATCGGCAAACCAGGTGGAAGGCGCTTATCTGGAGGATGGGAAAGGAATCAGTGTTTCAGATATCGTAACGGTTGGTTCCCACACTAGTCCAAGAATTATCTCCTGGGAACAGGAGGAGGAATATTACTATCCTTCCAGAAATGCTGTAGATTTTTATCATCATTATAAGGAAGATATTGCACTCTTTGCGGAGATGGGATTTAAGGCATATAGAATGTCCATCTCATGGGCAAGGATTTATCCAAACGGTGATGATGATACTTCAAATGAAAAAGGCCTGCTATTTTATAAAAATGTTTTCAGTGAGTTAAAGAAGTATAATATTGAGCCTGTAGTGACAATATCACATAGCGATATTCCTTTGGCAATTGGAACAAAATATGGTGGCTGGTCAAATAAAAAAGTGATTGATTTGTATGTGAAATATGCAGAAACCTTGTTTTGCACATTTAAGGAGGAGGTAAGGTACTGGATACCATTTAATGAAATTAATGATATGTTTTTCCCATTAAGTGCTTTAGGACAAGGAGCAATTGTTAATAAAGATACAAAATATTTTACAAATCAAAAGGATGATGTAAACAAAAGGATTAACGCATTAAATAATATGATGATTGCCTCTGCAAAAGCGGTCGCCATAGGAAGAAAAATCAATCCTGATTTTCATTTTGGAACAATGATCTGTCATATTACCAGATATCCAAGAACATGCCATCCAGATGATGTGTTATTGGTTTTAAAGAATGATTTATATTTTAATAACACTTGCGCTGATGTTATGCTAAAAGGTGAATATCCGTTTTATGCCATAAGAGAATTTGAAAGAAAAGGAATTCAATTAGATTTAAATAAGGAAGAAAAACGGATTTTGGAGGAAGGCGTATGTGACTATTATACATTTTCCTATTACCAGAGCATCTCAGAGAGTACACTTGAATTTAAAGATGAGACAAGTGGAAACATTATGGGTGGCATTAAGAATCCGTACCTTAAGGAAACACAATGGAATTGGCCGATTGATCCGGTTGGGTTGAGATACACATTACTTAAGGTATATGACAGATACCGTGTGCCGGTTATGATAACAGAAAATGGAATCGGATGTGTGGATGAGCTTGAAGCAGATGGCTGTATTCATGATCCCTATCGAATCGATTATTTGAGAAATCATCTGATAGAAATGAACAAGGCGGTAGATGACGGCGTAGAGTTAATTGGTTATATGGCCTGGGGCTGTATTGATTTAGTCAGTGTTTCAACAGGCGAAATGAAGAAAAGATATGGCTTTATTTATGTAGATGTGGATGATAATGGAAAAGGTACCTTTAAAAGGTATAAAAAAGATTCCTTTTACTGGTATAAAAAGGTAATTGAAGCCAATAGCGTACCGGAAGATGATACACAAAAATAAATAGTACTGCAATTTGTCCTTCCATAGGATAAAAAATTGGCATTCTTTACAGACAATATCCCAAAGTCATGGTACCTCAAAAAAGCAGGAATTTTATAAAAGACGCATAATGTAAGGCGGCATTAGTTTATAATTGATGCCGCTTTTTCATACTTTATAAATAGTAGAAGGATTTATAAACATATGCTATGATAATAAACATAAAAATTGATAAATTAGAATTTTATTAAGTCATTATAGGTGTAAATTAGGTCAAGAAATAGGAATTGCAGAATAGATTTGCAAAAGAGATTGGTTTTAATTGTAAATAAAAAAGCATTCTCCGTCAAGAATAATTTATTGTTTTATAGTAAACTTTCTTTAAATCAGAGAGGAGAAAATTATGGAAGCATGGGATTCAATCAGCAAAGTAGCAAACTATATTGAGGAAAATTTAGGAAATAAAATAACAATAGAGGAGTTATCCAAAATAGCTTATCTTTCTCCATTTTATTTTCAAAGATTATTCAAAAGATTAGTTGATACTACAGTAATGGAATATATAAAATTTAGAAGATTGGCAAAAATATCAGAGGAACTAAAACTCAATAGTGATGGTAACATTCTTGATATGTGTTTAAAATATGGTTTTGAAAATCACGAAACATTCTCAAGAAATTTTAAAGAAGCTTATGGAATGACACCTTCTGAATATAGAGCCAACCCGGTTATTTTATCGCACTTCACTAAACCAGATATATCTTTACAATATAATATTATTGATGAAGATGTTCCAATAGTAACAGATGGTATTGTTCTTGAAGTAACAAGAATGTATCTAGAAAAGCCAAAATATTTTGCTGGATATATAGCAACTGCTGTACTTGAAGCACCAAGTGTTGACCCACTTGAAGAAGTTTGGAGAAAAGTTCATCAAACAAAAAAAGAGATTAAAGGATATATGCCTGATGGAAATGAGATAGGTATAAACTTAAATCTTGCTAAAAGAACTAAAGAACTGAAATATTTTGCAGGTGTAGAAACTTCTAAAGAATATGATGACAATTTAGAGAAATATACACTTACAAACAGAAAATATATTGTTTGTAAATTTGAAGCAGAAAACTTTAACACCCTTATAACTGATACAATAGGAAAAGTCTATAAATATATGTATTTATGGGTTAGAAATAAAAGGGTAAAGGTCGAACCTGTAGCAATAGAATTATACTATGGTTCTTCTCCAAATAGTTCTTATATGGAATTATGGATACCATTAAAAGAAGAATAGCAGAAAGCATTGACCTGCTGTTTGATTTTTTTCAGTGCAAGCTTATGGTCATCCCTCATTCGGAGATATTCCTTCACCGAATCATCTTCTTCCGAAGGAATATATACCGCATGATATCCTCCATAAGATAAACATTGTGTAATCATCAGGGCATCCCTGGCATCTGTTTTTACTCTTTGTCCCTACCCAGTTTTGATTTCAAATTTTCAATAAACATCAGGATATTCTTCGTTGCTGCAAATGTGAGGCCACTTCATATTATCTAGAGTCATTGTGCGCAGAGGCTTTATTTGTTTTAAACCTTCCAAGTGTTCCCGCAGTTCTGGCATACTGCAACAGTGCGGTTGAACGTATTTTCCATTTAAAACACCTCTTTCTTTAGATTTCCCATATTTTACCATATGGTATAATTTGCTGTCAAATCATTTTAACCTCCATCTTCGTGGGTGCTTCCTGAACATGAATTTGTCTACCGGAGGAGTGGTGAGGATATATCATTATGATTGAAAACTATCTTTTCGAAATTCGCCGGGTGTGACTCCGTTTTTTTTTCTTAAAGAGGTTAATAAAGTTATTAACGCTTTGCATCCCGGACATATGGGCAATTGTATTTACCGGGAGAGCGGTCGAGAGCAGCAGTCAGCAGTTCGGTCAGAATGCCATTAATACAGCTGGAAGCCAGCCATTCCCGATAGATCTCAGAACGACTGTATATTAAAAGTAACTGCTCCAGTGCGGCATGGTAACTGCCGGTGAGTGGTTGTGAAAAAACGGCCGAACCATTTCCGAGATATTCTTCGAATATATAGGGCAGCAGTGGTCCGTTTAGATGAAAGACACTGTGCTTCCAGTATTCACCGGCGGTCATAAAGTGTTGATAACGTCGGCAGTCAATAAAAAAGCCGTCCCCGGGAGAAAGGCTATAACTTCGGCCTTCATATTCCAGCCGTCCGCTTCCCTCGTAGGTATATAGAATCATGAAAGAATTATAATTCGCCCGTTTGGTATAAAAATCTTGCCCACAGGTAAAAACACTGAAAGCTTCCAAATAAAATAAATTTTTTAGAGCAAATGGCGAGGCCGGTGAGTTAGAAAAAGTTTCTATCCGTCCGCTGATAGAAAAATCAGTGTCTTTGATATTAAGGGGAATTTCACCGTTGGTTAAGTCATTTGGCGCAATGTCCATTAACTGGTGTCTTGTCTGAGGTGCTTTTTCAACATCTATTGATTGCGGGATGTCATATGATACAAAGTGGATATTGTCAAACATGGGGACCTCCTGATTCACTTATTAGAACAGCAATATAATGTGATAATATGGCAATATAAGTTGATTACAATAGTATTATAATGAAATATAATGATTTTATCAAGAGCAATATAAATATATCAAAAAAGCAGAGTGGAGGTATGTATGACAGAAAAAATAAAAAAATTATTGGCCGGCAAGGGTGAAAATTATATTATGCCGTTTTTCTGGCAGCACGGCGAAGATGAAGCAACATTGCGGCAGTACATGAAGGTCATTCATGAGAGTAGTATTGGAGCGGTATGCATTGAAAGTCGGCCTCATCCAGATTTCTGCGGACCTAAATGGTGGGCTGATATGGATGTCATTATTGATGAAGCCAAAAAGTGGGATATGAAAGTATGGATTTTAGATGACAGCCATTTCCCCACTGGTTATGCTAATGGCGCGTTAAAAGATCAGCCGGATGACCGCTGCCGGCAGGGAATATGTTTGCGAACCTATGATTGTGGGGAAAGACAGGTACTAGAGATATCAGAGGAAGAACTCTTTCATCCGGCACCCTGGGAACCGACACAGATTGAAATGTACATGGGGGACGGGGAGGTGCGCCGGTTTAACGATGACCGGTTACTTGGGATTTATGCAGTATGTAAGGGTCGGGACAATAGTGGTTTAAGTGACCCGGCATTAAGAGTTGACCTCAAACTGTATATTAAAGACAATCAGATTCAGTGGGAAGTTCCGGAAGGGGATTGGAAAGTATATGTGATATACTCGTCTCGTAATGTCGGGTACCATCATAACTACATTAATATGATGGACCAGGCTTCCTGCAAAGTTCTTTTGGATGCTGTTTATGAGCCGCACTATGCCAGATATAAAGACGAATTTGGAGAGACGATTGCCGGTTTCTTTTCAGATGAGCCGGAACTGGGAAATGGACATCTCTATGAGAATGAAATCATTTGTGGGAATTGCGTTGATTTACCATGGAGTGCAGAGCTGGAAGAGCGGATTGAAACTGCATTTGGAGATGACTTTGCAGCAAAGTTAATTCTACTTTGGGAGCAGGAAGCCGACTCAGAGGATAAGGCAAAAGTGCGTTATACTTATATGGATGCGGTAACCAGATTGGTGGAAGCGGATTTTTCCCGGCAAATTGGAGACTGGTGTCGCGAGCGGAACGTACAGTATATCGGGCATGTCATTGAAGATAATAACCAGCATGCAAGGACGGGCTCTTCTCTGGGACATTATTATCGCGGGCTGGCTGGGCAGGATATGGCCGGAATAGATAATATCGGAGGCCAGGTATTACCGCAGCAAGAGGATGTTGATAATCTGGATGTTATGTTTGGCAGAAGGCATGGAGAGTTCTTCCACTATATGCTTGGAAAACTGGGGATCTCTGCAGCAGCCATTGAACCGTTAAAAAAGGGGAGATCCATGTGTGAGATTTTTGGCGCATATGGTTGGTCATGTGGCGTACGAATGGAGAAGTATCTCATTGATCACTTTCTGGTTCGGGGAATAAATCATTATGTACCGCATGCATTTAGTCCGAAAGAATTTCCGGATCCGGATTGTCCGCCACATTTTTATGCTCATGGACATAATCCGCAGTACCGGCATTTTGGAGCGTTGATGGCATATACAAACCGTGTTTGTGAACTGATCAGTGGCGGAAGGCATATTGCCCCGGTGGCAATATTGTATCATGCCGAAGGGGAATGGACCGGTGAAGCAATGTACTCGCATAGGCCGGCACGCCCTCTTGCAGATGCACAGATTGAATATGACTATATCCATCAGGATGTGTTTGCACAGCGAGGTGATTTTAATACGGAAATTAAACCGGGTGTTTTAAAAGTGAATACGCAGGAGTACAAAGTAGTATTGATTCCGGCAATGCAGTATATTACAAAGGCCTTGGCTGAAGCCATAGCAGAAATGAAGTCAGCTGGGATTACGGTATTGTTTGTGGAAAAGATCCCAGTTGGGATTTGTGATGCTGCGGCAGCCGATGATTTAATGAAACCAGTTAAAGAGTGCGCAGTTGTAGAATTGGATGAAATTGTTTCGCGGCTGGTAGATGAGTCGATTTGTGATATTTCGATTATGCCGGCAGATAATAGAGTCCGCTATTTTCATTATGAACATGAAGATAGTGCGGCGATCTATATGATTGTGAACGAAGGAACTGAATCGAATCGTGGGACGGTGGCATTTAAGGAGGAAAGAACATGCTATTTATATGATGCATGGGATAATACGATTCACCCTGCTCCTTATCAGAACGAAAGATTATCGGTTGTGGTTGCGCCACTCAAGAGTTTGCTTGTCATCTTTGACCGGGAACTGCCTGAACGCCTGAGTCCGGATTTGCCATCAGAAGATGAAAAAATCTCCTTTACCAGTCCGTGGCAGCGCAGTATATGCAAGAGCATTGAATATCCTGAGTTTAGTGAAACCAAGGAGATCGCGTGGCCAGACAATTTGGCTGGAGAAGAACCGGAATTTTCAGGTTTTGTAAGGTATGAGAGTACTTTTAATGCTACGAAAGAAGATGCGGTGATTTTAACAGTAAGCGATGCCCATGAAGGTATGGAAGTGTTCGTTAATGGTAAAAGTCAGGGAATCCAGATTGCTCCGCCATTCGTATATGATATTAGCAGTGATGTGAAAACCGGGGAAAACACGGTGGTAATCGAAGTGGCAACAACGCTGGAGCGGGAAATGGCAAAGATTCCTGATTTGATGACAGGGCAGTTAGTAGAGCCCAAATCGTCTTCCGGTATTACCGGTGAGGTGTTTTTATATCGGCAGTCAAAAGAGTAGTGAAGCTATATATCTGCAGTTGAGCAAGGTGACATAACTGTGATAAAGAAATTAATGTAGGTCAATTCTCTGGAGGCTACAGGGAGATCATATGGAAACAAAGTTCGGATTATTGTGTTAAATGACGAGGGGATAATTGAAGAGCGTGGAACGCAAGATGAGCTTTTCAAACGCAATGGTTTATACACAACACTATGGAATAAATCGCAGAAAATTAGCAATTGGTCATTGGGCAATGGCTGAGTCCACCCACAAAAAACTCTTGACAAGTGAACGAATGTTAATTATAATAATAGTGAGCAGTTGTTAACTATATTTATTCCAGGAGGTTATTATGCCAAAAAATAAAGCAAGGGATACAAAAGAAATGATAATAACGGTGGCGTTAAAACTATTTTCTGAGCGAGGATATGAAGGTGTTGGTGTCCGTGATATTGCAAACGAAATTGGTATACGAGAAAGCGCTCTATATAAACACTTTAGCAGTAAGCAAGACATTTTTGACTCCATTCTCAAAGACATTGAATGTCGTTATCAAGAGGTGACCTCTTCTTTTATCCCTCCTGATAGTATGGCCAGTATTGTTTTGGGGGAAAATAATACAAGAGAAGAATTATTCCGTATCAGCCTTACAATGTTTCAGTTCTATCTCAAAACTGAATATGGTTCGCAACTGCGTAGAATGCTAACAATGGAGCAATATAGAAGTTCGGATGCCGGTGATTTTTTCCGGGAATTGATTATAAACAATGGCTTGGATTATATATCCAGTGTGTTTGCTAATTTAATAAAAGAGGAAATTTATATTGATGCTGACCCAAAGGTAATGGCCTTGCAATTCTACGCTCCTTTATATTTACTTCTATGCAAATACGACAGTCAACCTGATAAATACGAGGAAGCTCTCTCTCTTTTAGGGAAGCACATTTCACAATTTAATAAAATTCATTTAAGGAGGGATAGCGAATGAAAGGAATTGGAATACTAACGGCAGAGTGGCTAATAACTGGGCTAATCGTTTATGCAGGATTGTCGGGTAAGCAAATACTGTTTATCAACGGGGCGAGATCGGCGGCTATTACTTTAGGCGCAATCGGATTTGCAATGTGCATGATAATGCCAACAATCGGCAAATTTATCAGCAATGCACCTGCTCATCCGCTTACTATCATGGGGTATCTTTTTGGGGCAATCGCATTATTTACCACAGTAGTACAAATATTCAAATGGAATATTCCCATTATCCATGACCCGAAAACCGCACTATTTATCATAACCGGCTGCATTATAATAAAATCAATTATTGGAAGATTTGCGCCGCTGATAACCAAATAACCACAAGTAACTTGAAAGAAGGATACGATATGAACATCGAAGTACGTTATTACTCAAAATCAGGTAACACAAAGAAAATTGCTGATGCCATCGCTAAACAAGTCGGTGTAACTGCAAAGTCAATTCATGAGCCGGTACAAGGTAAAGTTGATATACTGTTTCTTGGAACTGGCTTGTATGCTTTTGATATTGACCCGGAATTGAAGGAATACATCTTGACCCTAAAGCCGGAGCATATAAAAACAGTTGTGGTATTCAGTACGGCGGCCATAGTTAAATCAGCCTATGAAAAGACAAAAAAGTATCTTCAGGACCAAGGGCTTAATGTATCACAAAAAGAATATCATTGTCCAGGCCATTATATGATTTTGCGTAAGAGCCGCCCCAATGCGGATGATGCAAAAAAAGCCGAGCAGTTTGCAAAGTCAATACTTGATAATAAGCCATTTGGAAGTAGGGCATGATTGTATACAGCCCGATAATCGTCACTGCCTTCGTTCCAGTCAACCCTATTTTGTTATTGACACGGAAGTATATTCGTGCTATATTATACTTGTGTTAAACGCGTATAATACGAGTATAGGGGAAGGGGTTATAAAATGCAAAATGACAATGTCAAAGATCAGCTAATTCAAGCCACAATGAAGCTTTTGTCGGAAAGTAAAAATCCAAGTAAAATAACTGCCCGGCAAATCGCGTCTGAGGCCAATGCAAATTTAGCTATGATAAATTACTATTTTAGCTCAAAAGACGCGATGGTAAATATTGCAGTCAATAAACTTCTGGCAGACAGGGCAAATGAGTTAAAAGAAATTAGAGATAGTCATATACCTGCTAAGCAAAAATTAACGGAGTTTCTAACCACCATGTCTGATATAACGATTGAATTTTCAGAATTAACTAAGCCCACTATCTCATACTTGCTGTTAAAGGGGGAAATAGAATTACCATACTATATTCTTCCAATGGTAAAAGAGTGTTGCGGAGATAAAAGGTCTGAAACGGAATGTAGAATTATTGCCTATCAGCTTATAACTTTTTCACAATTAGTGTTTTATCGATCTGGTGATTTTTTGAAATACACGGGGATTGATGTTAACGACAAAAAGAACAGAGATACAATGTTTCAAAATATTTTAGATATTTATATAAACGAATAAGTAAGGAAAGGGTTTCTATCCCAAAATCTAATATGACAGCTATAAAAAAGGAAAGTCAATTACTACCAATTTAGGAGGAGAAAATTTATGAAAATTTTAGGTATTATTTCTATTATTTTAATTGCTTGCGCTATGCTTTGCGGGCTTTGGCTGAAATTTGCACCGAGGGAGGCTAATTTTCAAGAGGGTGCTAATTTTCACGCAATGCTTTCTATCGTAACACTTCTGTTTTGTCTTGTAACGATAATATTGTACATGATTAAAACTTGAAGTATGTTTTTATATTTACTAAGCTTCTGTGTCTCAATAATTATTCATAAAAAGGAGGAAAACTATGGATATAAATACTTATATGGAACAAGGTATTATAGCTATCATGCAAACGGCATCTCAATTTTACTTGAAAAATCATAATGGACGGCACTTCATAACAAAGTTTATTCCTGCTTTACACGCAAGTGCAAAGACAAGAAATAGCTACGAACAAACAGGGGTACATATCCCGCCTTTTCTCATTGCAAGTATTGCTTCACAATGCAATCTGCATTGTACTGGCTGTTATGCAAGGGCTGGTGGCATATGCGACATCACAATGACCGAACCAGAAATGAGCATGGAGCACTGGAACAAAATTTTTCATGAAGCGTCAGATTTAGGCATTTCTTTTATTTTGCTTGCTGGCGGTGAACCATTGTTATGCCGTGAGATTGTGGAAATGGCAGCAAATTTTACCAACATTGCATTTCCGGTTTTCACAAACGGTACTCTAATTGACGATGAATATAATAAGCTGTTTGACCAACACCGGAATATAATCCCTGTTTTAAGTATTGAAGGCAGCTCAAAAGAAACGGATTATCGGCGCGGTTCCGGTGTTTCTGAGAAAATTGAACGAGTCATGAAAGAGCTAAAACTAAAGAATATTCTATTTGGCGCATCCATAACAGTTACTAACAATAATTTACATACTGTGGTAAGCAAGGATTATGTTTCAAGCTTGCAGCAAAGAGGATGTAGCATCGTGTTTTATGTGGAATATGTACCTGCAGAAGAAGGTACTGAAAATCTAATCCTGTCCGATAACGACATGATTGTGTTAGATGAAAATATACGCAAGTTGAAAAATGACTTTAAACGCATGATCCTGATTTCCTTTCCCGGTGACGAAAAATATATGGGTGGGTGTTTGGCTGCTGGACGTGGATTCTTTCATATTAACCCTTTGGGCGGTGCGGAGCCGTGCCCATTCTCCCCGTATTCCGAATTGAACTTAAAGACCAATTCAATCATTGAGGTGTTACAGTCGCCTTTTTTTGAAAAGGTACGGATTATAGGAAAGCAAGAAGAAGAAAATCGACAAGGTGGCTGTTCTTTATTTCAGCACAAATGGGATGTCGAGAAATTGATAGAAGCGCGTTATATGAATTGAAAATGGTTGAGGTCAGCAAAGTATAATGAAGATTGCTAAAAATAAAGCCAGCAGGGTAATGGATTGCCCATGGATCAGTTATCATCCTTTTCACTTACAAACAGATTATAATATACCGCTAGTCCATTAGAAAAAAGCAAATGAACCGATTCTGTACCAGCAGGATCGGTTTTTTGGTGTTTTTAAAAAACTGTAGATTATCGTCTGATAGAAGAACCGGTAATCTATTTCCACTTGAAGTGGAAATAAATAGACTATATTCTTAAAATGCTAAACTATATAATAAAAATTATCAAAGGGAGAATAAAGATGGAAAGATACAATAAACGATGGATTCAGATTCTCTATTTCATTTTAGATAATAACAAAAAGGCCAGTGGAGACAGTATTGCGTTAAGTGTTGGCGTATCCAGCCGAACGATCCGTAATGACATGAAAGAATTGAATGTGATTCTTAGAGCGTATGATGCCAAAATCGTATCAGAAATTGGGCATGGTTACATATTAAAAATTAAGGACAGTGACAGGTTCCAAGGATTTTTAGATGAAATAGAAATGGCAGAGAAATTAAAACCATTTCAGAACATCATTCCTTCTAATTCAGAAGAAAGGGTTTGGTATATTACATCAAAGCTATTGATGAACTCGTTGAATTATAAAGAGTACATAGAAACTTTTGATTTGGCTGAGGAATTGTTTATCAGTGCGTCGACCCTGAAAAAAGATTTAAAGGCCGTCAGTGAAATATTGAAAAGATATGACCTTAGAATCAGTGAAACAAAGAAATCCGGAATGTGGGTCTTGGGTGAGGAATCCAAGATCAGGTTCTGTATTTCAGAATACATTTTTAACAATTTAGAGATAACCGGGGGAAATGATGATAAGTTTTATAAGGAAGTTTTTGGGAAAGAAGATTTTGAGTTGATTCATGATATTCTCACCGATACGATTATAAAATATAACTTACGGTTGACTGATATTGCATTTAAAAATCTGGTCGTTCATAGTTTGATCATGCTTAAGCGAATTAAAGGTAAGCAACATATGAAGTATAGCCAGAAAGAAATCCAGTTGTTTGTCACCACGAATGAATTTAATTGTGCAAAAGAAATTGTTGAAAAAATGAATGAAGGGTTAGACATTTCTTTGAGGGATGAAGTTTATTATTTAACGCAGCATCTGATTTCCAGCCAAAGATTTTTAATTGAATATCCGAATGATAATTATACCGACAAAGAAACAGTACTGAAAATTCTTTTAAAGATTAAGAATGAAACCAGCATTGATTTATCAGATGATAATCAGCTGATCAATGGGTTGGCTATCCATTTGAGAGCAGCATTTCAGAGAATGCGGTTTGATATGAATATCAGGAATGAATTTTTGGATACGATCAAGAACTCCTATCCGTTGGCTTTTGAGTTGGCAGTTCTGGCAGGGAAGATTATTGAGGAAGAGTATGGATTGAAGGCAAAAGAGACGGAGATCGGTTACCTTTCCATACATCTTGGAACGGCTCTGGAACGAAAAGGAATCAATAAAAAGCAAGTAAAAAAGAAAGTAATCCTAGTATGTATCGCCGGTGTGGCCATGGCTCTTTTATTAAAAGAGAAATTGGAACAAAGATTCGGGCAATATATCGAAATTGTAAAATCCTGTCCGGCAGGGGAGGTTACTCAGGAGCTGATAGAACAGGTTAATATAGTGCTGACAACGGTAGAACTACCGAAATTTTACTCCGGTAAGATCAAGAAAATCAAGTTATTCCTTGATGAAGATGACTTAGATGGATTATCCACTATGATCACTGAATCAGAAGAGCAGTATCAAGCTATTAATTATAGTGATATTTTCAGGAAAGAATTGTTTTTCAAAGAAAAGGAATTTAAGAATAAGCAAGAGGTTTTAGAATATATGACCAATGCCATGCTGGAAAAAAATTATATTACAGAAACAGTAAAAGCCTCTGTATTTGAGCGAGAAGAGATGGCTACGACAGAGCTGGGCAGTTTGCTGGCAATCCCACATGCACTTTTCAATAATATGGTAGATATTACGGTATCTGTTATGATATTAAAAAAATCGATTGTCTGGGAAAATGAAAAAGTACAAGTCGTTCTGCTTTTGAATATCCCTCAGAGTAAATATGATATCTGGGAAATTATTTTTAAGAATTTATATCAGTATTTAATTGGAAAATCGGGAATAAAGAGGTTGATCAAATATCAATGCTACGATCAATTTATATCTGATTTGCCGATGCTTAGGAGGATTTAGATGAAAAGTCTTGTACTAAATAAAAATAATGTAAAGCTTCATGTGGAAGCGAAAGATTGGGAAGAAGCAGTGAGGATCGGAGCAGGTATGCTCGTTGACCAGAAGTGTGCAACACAGGAATATGTGGAAAATATTCTGACTGCTATCAAAGAATATGGTCCATATATTATTGTGTCCGATGGCTTTGCAATGCCTCATACCCGCCCTGAAGGTGGGGCGCTGGATATTGGCTGCAGTTTGATCACTCTGAAAGAGGCTGTTTATTTTGACGGAGATGATACACCGGTAAAGGTAATGGTCTGTTTTTCTGCTCTGGATAGTGAAAGTCATTTGGACATTTTAAAGCTTATTATCCAGCTGGTGGAAAAAGGAATGATCGATGAGTTGGCAGATACAGATACAGTTGATAATGTATTGAAGTTAATAGAAACAATGTACTTACAATAAGGAGGAAGCTATGTTAAAAATTTTAGCAGTATGTGGTGCCGGACTGGGCAGCAGTTTTGCCTGCCAAATGAGTGTTGATGCAGTCCTGAAGGAGCTTGGAGTAGAAGCAAAGCTTGATCATACGGATATTTCCAGTGTATCCGGATCAAAAGCAGACATTGTAATTTCAGGTAAGAATTTTGAAAAGCAGTTTGAGCGTTATACGATGCAGTGTCCGGTTGTTTTTCTAAACCGGCTGGTAGACAAAAACGAAATAAAAGAAAAACTGGTACCAATCTTGAAAGAACTTGGCGCATTATGAAGACGAAAGAAAGTGAGGAGAAAAAATGGCAGTATTAAATTTTATTATAAATAATGTTTTGACGCAGGCATCTATTATCATTGCCCTAATTGCTTTGTTAGGATTGGTGCTGCAGAAAAAACCAGTAGGAACCGTAGTTGCAGGAACTATGAAAACGATGTTGGGATTCCTTGTTTTATCTGCAGGTTCCTCCGTTATTGTAGCATCATTGACTTTTTTTGGAGATATGTTTAAAGCAGCATTCGGATTAGATGGAATCGTAGCGTCCATTGAAGGTATCAACGGGCAGGCTATGAATGAACTGGGGCTTGGCAGTGAAATCGCTATCACCTTAGCCGGTATTTTCGTTGTGAATATTATCATTGCAAGATTGACGAAATTCAAATATGTGTTCCTAACAGGTCAGGCGCTCCTATGGGAGGCAACTGTTTGTGTTGTATTCGCTTACTACAGCAATGTAAGAGGAATTCCTCTAATTCTGATAGCCAGCATTGTTGGTGGATGCTTTGCAACACTAATGCCTGCATTTGCACAGCCCATCGTTCGTAAAATTACTGGAAGCGATGACATTGCTCTTGGACACTTATGTACGACCGGATATATGTTTACCGCATTGGTTGCGAAATTGACAGGCGGTAATTCTAAATCGACCGAGGAACTTGAGTTACCAAAAAGTCTTGAATTTATGCAGGATACTTACCTTTCCGTTATGGTTGTTATGGTTCCAATATACATTATTACAGCAGCGTTTGCAGGACCGGAAGCTTGTGCAGGGTATAGCGGCAGTACAAACTATATTGTATATGCATTTTTACAAGGAATGCAATTTGTTGTAGGTGTTTATGTGTTAATGTCAGGTGTTCGTATGCTCCTTGCAGAGATCGTACCTGCTTTCCAGGGAATATCAATGAAGTTAGTGCCAAACGCTATCCCTGCTCTTGACTGCCCGGTATTATTTCCATACGCCCCAAACGCAGTTATTATAGGTTTTATATTTACGACGATCGGCTCTGTTATCGGTATGTTTTTAACTCCGTTATTTGGCCTGCCCATGGTGCTGCCGGGGGTATTATCCAACTTCTTTGCAGGCGGGACTGCCGGTATTTTTGGAAATCAGACAGGCGGGCGGCGCGGCGCGATCATTGGGTGTATCGTACATGGTCTTTTTATAACATTCCTGCCGGCAATGTTATCTCCGATGTTAGCCGATATTGGATTTATCAATACAACATGTACTGATGTAGATACTGTGGTTTCGGCATTTGTATTCATGTTATTCAAATCAGTTGCTTCTATTTTCTAGATAATCGATGCGAAGACAGAAAGGGGGATTTATAAATGTTCTTATTCGGAAAGAAGAAAAAAGTGGAAGCAGAAGTAATTGTTAGTGCTGATAAAGATACGCTGCTTGCAAGGGAAGAAGAAATAGACAAAGCAATTATTTATTATGAAACCAGTTTACAAGAAAGTAAAGTTTTGGGAAAGGCTTATACCGAACTAATAAAGCTATATAATATCAAACGCCGGGCGGCAGCCCAAAATAAGGATGAGGCCGAGGTAAAAGAATATATGGATAAGATCGATGGACTAATGAGATTATCCAAAGATGTAATTCGAGGGAAAGTGTAACTGCCAGGCAAGGCTTAAAGGAGAGCAAAAATGTACAAAAATTTAATTGATTTATTCAAAGAAAATGAAGGGAAAGGCGCAGTAGGAGCTTTCAACTTACATTGCTTAGAAATGCTTCCGTCTATGATCGCAGCAGCGGAAGAGTTGAATGTACCGATCATTATCCAGACGTCATTAGGAAGTGCGCAATATATCGGATTTGAGACATTGATCGCAGCAGTAAAAGCGTTGGCACAAAAAGCTTCCATCAATGTAGCTTTACATATGGATCACTGCAAAGATATGGCTGCTCTAAAAACAGTTGTTGATTTAGGATATTCTTCTGTTATGTATGATGGTTCTTCTCTTCCGCTTGATGAAAATATTAAAAATACAACGGAGATAGTAGCTTATGCTCATCCCAAAGGGGTATCTGTAGAAGGTGAAGTTGGGTCCATCGGCGGAGCTGAGGAGGGTGTAGTTATAGCAAAAGATGATGTTATGTATACCAAACCGGAAGATGCCCTTCATTTTGCCGATAGCTCTAAAGTTGATGCATTGGCTGTTTCTATCGGAACCGCCCATGGTCAATATAAATCGAAAGCAAACATTAATTATGAATTGTTAACTGAATTAAAAGTAAAACTTGGGAGTACAGGACTTGTACTCCATGGAGGAACCGGAGTTTCTGACGAAGATATGAAACGCTGTGTGCGTGAAGGAATGAAGAAGATAAATGTAGGAACCGAATTAAACAAATCTTATATTGAGGTGGTAAAGGAAACATTTAATGCAGAAACGGTGACTCCGCTGACTTCCTTAAGAACACTTTTCGGACCTGCAAATAATAGGATCAAAAAGATTATTATGGAAAAGGCAACGTTGTTTCGACTCTAGGAGTAAAAGAATGAAGCAGGTCTTAATTTTATTGGCAGGATATCCTGGAACAGGGAAAACATATATGTGTAATAAAATCCTAGAGCAGGAACCGGATTTTGTTGTGGTTTCAAGAGACGATATTAAGGAACAGCTGTTTGATAAATATGGTTTTGATAATTTGGACGAAAAAAAAACGCTCGAAGAACTGGGCTGGATCAAGTACTATGAAGCCATGGAAGAAGGTATGAATAAGGGCAAACGTTTGATATCTGATTATCCTTTTAGTAAAAAACAGAAAGGAAAGCTTCAGAATTTGTCAGGAATATTTGGGTATGAGGTCATTACAATTCGATTAATAGGAGATTTATCCGTGCTCTATGAACGATCCCGTAAACGAGATCTTGATCCCAGTCGTCATTTAGGGCATGTAGTAAGTAAATATCATTATGGGGATGTATTAGAAAATCGCTTAAAAGGAGCTTGTTTTTTGTCATATGATACCTTTATGGAACGATGCAAAAACCGTGGTTATGGAATGTTTGAGCTGGGGCATTTAATCGAGGTGGATGTAACAGATATTAGCAAGATACCATATCCAGTTATTTTAGAACAGTTAAAAAAATTATTATATAAAATGTAATGAAGCTTTCGGATGATAATCGCTATTCAGTAATAACCCGGTCTTGACAATATAAAGTCCTAGTCCACTGGATGAGAGTATCAATGCTACTTTTTCTTTTTACATATGGACGTTATATGACGTCATGGGTTATAATAGGACACAAGGACATGATGTAGATGAATAAAGAAGAAATATACTACAATGAGGAAGTTAGGGCAGATGAAAATTGTGTTGATCCACGGACAAAACCACAAAGGTTCTACATATAATATAGGCAGGCTGCTGGCGGAGAAAATCGGAATGGACATTACGGAGTTCTTTCTTCCCAGAGACTTTGGAGAATTTTGTATTGGCTGTACAAAATGTTTTAAAACGCATGAATCTCAATGCCCTCATTACAAGAACTTAGCCCTGATTACTCAGGCAATGGATGAAGCTGATGTTATCATTTTGGCCAGTCCGGTATACGTATTTCATACGACTGGCGCAATGAAGGTATTTTTGGATCATTATGGATATCGTTGGATGGTGCATCGCCCTGAAGAAAAAATGTTTCATAAGCAGGGCGTGTGTATTTCCACGGCAGCAGGCGGCGGAATGAAATCCACTAATAAGGATATGGCAGATAGTCTGTTTTTCTGGGGCATACCGAAAATCTATAAATATGGGCAAGCCGTGTATGAGACTTCTTATGAACGGGTAAGCGAAAGTATAAAAGGAAAAGTTGACCGAAAGACTACTGTATTGGCAAATCAGATTAGAAAAAAACATGGGAAGATGAAACCCGGAATAAAGACAAGAGGATTGTTTTTTATTTTGCATTTGGTCCAAAGAAAAGGAATGTTAGAAACGGATAGCATTTATTGGAAAGAAAAAGGGTGGACGGGAAAGAAGCGACCCTGGAGGCAGTAATGAAGCAATACCTTGAGCAGCACGAAAGGAGATTTTAAATGGATAATGTGCGTTTAGGAAATGTAATGATCGATTGTAATGATGAGCAGGGCTTATGCGAGTTTTATTATAAACTCCTTGGCTGGGAAAAATCTATCATGTATGGACGGCCTGCACTGTGTAGCGGCAATGGGATTGTTTTGCTATTTATTGAGGAAGAACAATATATTCCGCCAGTGTGGCCGGAAGAAAAGGGTAGGCAACAAAAACAGATGCATTTTGATTTTCAGGTCCCGGATGTTAAAGAGGCAGTCGAATATGCCCAATCATTAGGTGCTATTAAAGCTGCCGACCAATTTGGCGGTGAAGAATTTGTAACAATGTTTGATCCTTCAGGACACCCTTTCTGTCTTTGTTACGAGGGCAATACGCCCTGATGGCAACTGCCGCGAGAAGGAGCATATTGTATACAGTATGGTTCCCATTTTTGGCTGTAACGTCATGTTCTGCGACGTCCCCTCCGACATGCCGCTTAGTAAAGGGGACTTTGTCGAAGTCAAGTTATTGCGTCTCACGGCGGAGCCAAAAAAGTTGATGATCATCGCTTTGAAAGTGTTATGACCTATTTATTGCCGGGCTTAGATTCTATGCAAGACTTGGATATGGAACTTATATTTTTTCCGCCAGGAAATAGAGTCAGTTTTGCAAATAATTCTGACTTGAAATTTGCATTTAACATAAGCGGCACAGAATTAGCGGCAGATACGACAGATATAGAGCTCAATCATACATTTATCTTTGAAGATGGAAGTGAAATCACAGCTTATCGCTACACAAGAAGTCCATTATTGGATAAGATCAGTATAAAGTGTGAAGATGACTTTAACTACGATTTGATTTTAGAAGGAGAGGACAACTTAGGCAATCCGGTCAGCTTTTACTTATCTTCAAAACATGGCGGAGAGATTACTCTTGAGGAGTTCATAACAGAAAGTGATAATGTGAGCACTGAGGTGAGCACTGAGGCCAAAAGCCTGACACTGACTCTCTATGCTGTTAAATTCCCAGAACAAAGTGGAAAGCTAAGTAACGATTTCCAACAAGTGGGTGAGAGCTTTACGATAGAGATTAAGTGAGATAAAATCCAAGCCGGGAGCAATTAGAAATAAATAATAAGCCATTATATAATTGAGTATATATTCTAATTATTGTCAAATACTATATATATCTAAAAACCGAAGGGAGATATCTGTGGGATTACAACACGATTATGGCAATAAAGGTGAACCACCTATAGAAGATAATTACGATGATGATAACATACCTGAAATTGATTTGCCTCAAGGGGCAAGGAATGATAAGGGCAAGAATATTCTGATTAATAATGACTAAAGACAGATAAAGGTTGCAAACTTATACTCTAACTATGAGCAAGTTTGCAGCCTTTTTTGTTCGTTAAAAGGTTGTGCTATTTATTAATGAATGTTATTATTATAGCATCATCATATAATTTCCCCAAAATCCTTTTAGAAAGGCACTAAATAATATGACAAATAAACATTCAAAGTTTTTCACAAACACATCCTGTGAATTTTTTTCCTGTCATCAAAATATCCCAAAAGAGCAATTTAATTGCTTATTCTGTTATTGCCCTTTATACGGCTTAAAGGATCAATGTGGCGGCAATTTTACCTATTTAGACAACGGAGTTAAGGATTGCACTAATTGTGGAATTCCTCACTCAAAAAATGGATATGACTTTATAATGAGTAAAAAAAGTGATATTATTGAACTAGGTAAAATGCATAATTTATAAACATCACACTATCCCACCACGGAACCTAATCTATAGTATCGCCTCTAAATTCTCTCGCCGGAGATATCAGGGAGAATCTGCGCCGGCCATTAGAAGGAATTGCGGAAGAAGAGCAACAAGTCCGGCAGCCATTATGGGGTTCAGCGATTATGAAGTTCCCAAATGCTTGAGTCGATAGTAAAATTTAAAAAGCATCCGTTAATCAGAGAGGACGATACAGAGGTATTATGAAAGAAAAGATTTTAATTGTTGAAGATGATATCGATTTACATTTTATTCTATGCAAAATGTTGAAAAAGAGTAATTATACGATTCAAAGTGCATATTCAGGAAGAGAAGCAGAACAATTGATCAGTCAAAATTATTACGATTTAATTATCTTAGATTTAATGTTACCGGAGGTAACAGGAGAAGAACTCATTAAAATTATTCGTGAAAAGCAAACGGTACCAATTTTGATTATATCTTCAAAAGCACATGTTGAAGATCGTGTTTTGGCCTTGGAAAATGGAGCAGATGACTATTTAGTAAAACCATTTGAACAACAGGAAGTATTAGCCCGAACCGGTGCTTTAATAAGACGATATAAACAGTTTTCCCGGCAGGAGCCAGAAAGCAATATCTTCACTTTTCATAACATTAAATTAGATGCAGAGACACATGAATGTTTCATTAATGGCAACACAATATCATTAACGAACAAAGAATTTGAGCTTTTGCAATTATTTTTACAAAATCCACAGAAAGTATTCACCAAAGAACTTTTATATCAAAAAGTATGGGGTAATGGCTATATCGTGGAAGATAATTCTATTAATGTTCATATCAGCAATTTGCGGAAAAAGATTAAACAATTCGATGCGCAAAAAGAGTATATCGAAACTGTTTGGGGAATTGGCTTTAAATTAAATGATTAATGAAATCTCAAATCATTTTTCTTTATGCTTTCTTTATGTTTTGCAAAAGACTTCTTTATGGTTAAAAGTATATGATAAATATATCAAAATAAAGAAAGAGAGAGAAAATGGGAAATACTTTACTTGAAACAAAACAACTAAGTAAAAAATATGGTGATTTCACAGCGCTGTCTCCAACTAGTTTATCTATAGAAAAAGGTTGCATCTATGGTTTGATAGGAAAAAATGGCGCTGGAAAAAGTACATTGCTGCGGCTCATTACCGGACAAACCAATCCTACATCAGGAGAAATAATTCTTTTTGGGAAAACGGGCAGTGAGTTAGGGCTAGCCAGAAAACGTACGGGTGCTATTGTTGAGCATCCAGCCTTTTATCCTGACTTAAGTGGTCGCAATAATCTGGAATATTATCGGATTCAAAAAGGAATTACGGAAAAAAATAGTATAAATCGAGTATTACAGGAAGTAGATTTACTAGAAATAGCAGATAAGAAATTTAAAAATTACTCTTTAGGGAACAAACAACGTTTAGGCCTGGCATTGGCTTTATTGGGAAATCCCGATTTTTTGATTTTAGATGAACCAATTAATGGATTAGATCCAATGGGGATAATTGAAATTCGTAATCTATTACTGGAATTGAATCAAAAAAAACATATTACTATTCTCATTTCCAGCCATATTCTTTCAGAGCTGGAAACAATGATTACCAGAGTTGGATTTATTGATAAAGGCTGTCTTATTGAAGCGTTAGAAATGAGAGAGCTGCATGAAAAGTGCCAGAAATATATTGAATTAACCGTAGATGATTCCGGAAAAGCAGTGGCAGTATTGGAGGAAAAGCTGTTATTAAAGCATTACGAAGTACTGCCGGATCACATAATTCATGTCTATAAAGATAAGAAAGTAATTCCGGAAATCTCAAAAGCTTTAAATCAACATGATATTGCGATTCACTCACTAACGGAAAAGGGGTTAACATTAGAAGAGTACTTTATCCGGTTGATGGGAGGGAATGGCCATGCTTAATTATGTGAAAAGTGAAATGTATCGTGTGGCGCGAATTAAATCGACATATACGATCTTATTGGTATGCTTATTGATTCCTTTATTTCCTTTGGTCTTTTGTTGGTATCTTGGTTTAGGAGATCTAAATTTTTTATACAATAACACAAAGTTTGTTTTTGGTTTTGCTAGGAACTCCTTAGGCATAGTGCTATTTGTACTGCCTTTTGTCGTCAATAGTCTGTTTGCAGACGAGCATCAAAATGGAACGTTTAAAAATAGTGTTGCTTATGGTGTCAAAAGAGAAACATTATATTTTGGAAAATTGATTTTATCAAGCATTGTTTCTATAATGATTAGTATGATTATTTTATTAATATTTATTCCAGGTGCAGAAATATTATTACAAAATAGCGGAGCGGTTTACCGAAATGAATTTATTGCAGATGTTTTCCATTCTGTACCATTATTTTTGACAGCGTTAACATTATCACATATGTTAAGTTTCATCACGAAAAAGTCAAGTACCCATATTGGTATTTATATTTTTATTATTACCTTGCTACCTAACATATTGGGACAGTTGACAGTTGTAATTTCGGTTCCAGAGATGGTATTTAGACTATTTCCGGATTATTTGATTCAAGTTAAATATTGGCAGACAGCAGCAGAATGGTTATATTGCTGGGGGGTATTATTGTTATATTTTATGACAACAACAATGGTAGGATTAAGTGCTTTTTCCAAACGAGACATTTAAGAGGGCTCTATTTATATTTAGGAAGGTAATGAGTTATGGTACTATTAATGGGGATATTTATTTTGCTTATAATGATATTATTTGTGAGGCATTGCTTAATTTTATTGGATTTAAGAGATGTACGAAAACAATTAGAGGATATTCATGAAGCAGAAGAGACGAATCAAATAATTACCAATCCTCATAACCTTTTTGAATTAAATAAACTGATTCAAGAAATTAATATGGATATTGTAAAGAATCAGGAAAATCTGATTCACTATAGATTAAAAGAGCAGGCGTTGAAAGAGCAAATGACAAATATTTCTCATGATTTACGAACGCCTTTAGCCTCTATATTGGGATATTTTGAATTGATGAGTGATAAGGAGGCAACAGAAAAGGAAAAACAACGATATTTAGAAATGATTCAGAAACGGGCTAGATTACTTCAAATATTAATTGCCAATTATTATGACCTGGCCCGAATAGAATCAAATGAGTATCCTTTGCAGATGCGAACGATTAATGTGAATGCGGCATTAGCTGAAATTTTAGCGACATTCTATTACGATTTTTCTACTAAACATTTGGAAGTTAAAGTTATTCAAAAAGGATGTTCTCTAAATGTACTTGCAGATGAAAAAATGTTACATCGGGTATTTATCAATTTAATTCAAAATGTTTTAAAGCATGGAATTGAAGAATGTAGAATTATTCATCAGGCTGGTGATAACCAAGCCTTTACAAAAATAATGAATAAAACATCGAAAACAGGACATGTAGATATCGGGCAGGTATTCAACCGATTATATTCTTTAGATAAAACAAGGAACTCAGAAAATACAGGGATTGGCTTAACTATAGCCCATTTGCTAATTGAAAAAATGGGTCATAAAATAGCAGCCAAACTAAGTGAGGATGGGTGGTTCTCAATTATTATTTATTGGAAACTTTAAGTAAATATCTCTTGTTATCAATACTATCAAACGGCGTAATTTTGATAAAATATATATTATATGTGACATTTCAACAGATTTCTGCATATTTTATACTATCAACCTATATATGGTTGAACCCTATAAGTAAATAAGGAGGAGAATAATGTGAATCATCGAAATGATAATTATTCTTGCTTAAATGATAATCAAAGAAGCTGTTGTAATTGGAGTCCATGTTCTGCCATGAGGCAAGGTCCAACCGGTCCCACTGGACCAACAGGAGATACCGGTCCCATCGGTCCTACAGGTGCTACAGGACCTACGGGCCTACAGGGTGACCCAGGACCTACGGGCCTGCAGGGTGACCAAGGACCTATAGGACCGCAAGGTGACCCAGGACCTACGGGCCTGCAGGGTGACCAAGGACCTATGGGACCGCAAGGTGACCCAGGACCTATAGGACCGCAAGGTGACCCAGGACCTACGGGCCTGCAGGGTGACCAAGGACCTATGGGACCGCAAGGTGACCCAGGACCTACGGGCCTGCAGGGTGACCAAGGACCTATGGGACCGCAAGGTGATCCGGGTCCTACGGGCGCAACCGGTCCTGCCGTTACCGCAAGTAGTATGTCAGCCTTGAATACTACAGGTGCGACAATTGCAGTTGAGGCGGCCGGAACACCTGTTGCACTGCCTAACAATCATAATTTAGGCGGCTTCATAGTAAATGCTACGAATGAAGTATTTTCTGCACCAGAGACTGGAATCTATCTGGTTTCATATAATATTTCGTTAAACGCCGCTGCGTTGGTGTCATCTCAAGTCTTGCTAAACGGTGCGGTGATGGCTGGAACTACGGTTTCGCCAACAGCTCAAGTCAGCACATTAAGTGCAACGGTTATAACAAACCTGACTGCCGGCGATACCTTGACACTGCAGTTATTTAACACAGCAGGCAACGTTGTTTTGCAAGGTGGAAATGGTGCGAGTCTGACTGTTGTAAGATTATCCTGAGCTATTAATAACATCAACCATCGGATATAAAATCTAAAAGAGTTATCAAGCAAAAGGCACTGTCCCCAAGATTATTGGGCGGTGTCTTTTGTAATGTGGCAAATCTATTCGCTTCTTTCTTCTTAGAATAGTATATTCATCACACATGTATTGTGTTACATAATTATCCATTAAGTCCCAATATATTCTATTGGCTTAATGTCTTCAGGACATTCAGGCCCATAATATATAAATTCAAATTGCTTCGCGTAATTTCTTGACATTTAAGCTGATTTGTAGAATAATATTTTAAAGATAATATAACAATTAGAGGAAGGGTGATATGATGCTGAACATTCAATTTATAGAAGCAAAGAACTTTAGGGAAAAACCAGACCCGGATAATTTGGTATTTGGTAGAGTGTTTACTGATTATATGTTTACAATGGATTATACCTCCGGGAAGGGCTGGATTGAACCGAGAGTTGAGCCTTATCAAGAGTTTCTGATTTCACCTGCGGCAATGGTGTTCCATTACGGGCAGGAAATGTTTGAAGGGTTGAAAGCATATAAGACTGGAGATAATAATATTCTGCTATTTAGGCCGGATATGAATGCTAAGCGTGCTAATATGAGTAATCGCAGATTATGTATTCCGGAGATTAAAGAAGAGGATTTTATTCAGGCGGTTAAGGCTGTGGTAGCAGCGAACAAAGACTGGGTTCCTGACAAGGAAGGAACGACTTTATATATCCGTCCCTTTATTATTGCAATGGATCCCTTTTTAGGTGTCCGTCCTGCGAACCACTACCGCTTTATGATAATCTGCTCCCCTGTTGGCGCTTATTATCCTGAAGGCATTAATCCGGTAAAAATATATATTGAGGATGAGTATGTAAGGTCAGTCAAAGGTGGAATAGGTGAAGCTAAGACCGGCGGTAACTATGTGGCAAGCATGGCGTCACAGGTCAAAGCCCATGATATGGGCTATTCACAGGTCCTATGGCTAGATGGCGTACATCACAGGTATATAGAAGAAGTCGGCGCCATGAATATATTTTTTAAGATAGATGATGTTTTAGTTACGCCGGAATTAAATGGCTCCATATTACATGGCGTAACGAGAGATTCAGTATTGCAACTTTGTAAATTATGGAATGTACCGATATGTGAAAGAAGAATATCTATTGATGAGATATATGAGGCGTCTCAATCGGGCAAGCTTGAGGAGGTTTTTGGAACTGGAACTGCTGCAGTTGTTTCACCAGTTGGCAGATTGTTGTGGGAAGATAAGGATATGGTTGTGAATGATGAAAAGATTGGTGAATTAAGCCAGAAGATTTATGATACCCTAACCGGAATACAAAATGGAAAGATTGAAGGACCGGAAGGCTGGGCAGTTAAAGTTGATGACTAGAAAGGAGGCGTCAAGATATGAAGAAAACGCCGTTTGTGACAAAAGAACAACTGCAGGAGATGATTAAGACTTATCCGACACCCTTTCATCTTTATGATGAAGCAGGAATCAGGGAGAATGCGAGGAAGGTTAATAAGGCATTTTCTTGGAATAAAGGTTTTAAAGAATATTTTGCTGTAAAAGCAACACCGAATCCGGCGATTTTAAAGATTTTAAAAGAGGAGGGATGTGGCGTAGATTGTTCATCACTGACTGAATTGATGATGTCTGAGGCTTGTTGTTTTAAGGGCAGTGAGATTATGTTTTCTTCCAATGCGACACCGGCTGAAGAATTCATTTATGCTAAGGATTTAGGTGCTACAATTAATTTAGATGATTTTACCCATATTGAATTTTTGGAAAGAGTTACCGGTATGTTACCAGAAACAATCTGTTGCCGTTATAATACGGGAGGCGATTTTAAGATAAGTACGTCCATTATGGATACGCCTGGAGAAGCTAAGTATGGTTTTACAAGGGAACAATTAACCGAAGGCTTTAAAGTGCTAAAGGAAAAGGGAGTGAAGAATTTTGGGCTTCACGCTTTTTTAGCCAGCAATACAAAAACCAATGAATATTATCCGGCACTTGCCAGGATTTTATTTCAAACGGCGGTGGAACTTAAAGAAGAAACCGGAGCGGATATTAAGTTCATAAATTTATCAGGTGGGATAGGTATCCCTTATCATCCTGATGAAGAGCCTAATAATATTGAGATTATTGGTGAAAAGGTCCGCCAGGTTTATGAAGAGGTGCTGGTTCCTGCCGGTATGGGTGAAATGGCCATATATACGGAATTAGGACGCTTTATGCTGGGACCGTACGGGCATTTGATTACTACAGCTACACATGAAAAACATATATATAAAGAATATATAGGTTTAGACGCCTGTGCAGTGAATCTTATGCGCCCGGCAATGTATGGTTCCTATCATCATATTACGGTAGCCGGTAAGGAAGATGCCCCCTGTGACCATATGTATGATGTGACAGGTTCTCTTTGCGAGAATAATGATAAATTTGCGATAGACCGTATGCTTCCAAAGATTGACATGGGTGATCTGATTATAATCCACGATACAGGAGCTCATGGTTTTGCAATGGGATATAATTACAATGGAAAGCTAAGGTCTGCTGAAGTACTTTTTAAAAGTGATAAATCAACTGAATTAATCCGAAGGGCTGAGACTCCGAAAGATTATTTTGCGACTTTTGATTTTATGGAAATGCCATTGTAAAGATGAATAAAAAGTAGAACAAAAGCGTTATAATAAAGATATCCAAAATGATGTTTTGGCATAGTGCGAAAGGAGCATGAAAGATGAGAATTTATCAGACGAAGGATTATAGTGATATGAGCAGAAAGGCAGCTAATATTATCTCTGCACAGATACTTTTAAAACCTGGCTGTACACTGGGACTGGCTACAGGCTCTTCACCCATTGGTACGTATAAACAACTGATTAAGTGGTATCATAAAGGAGACTTAGATTTTTCAGAAGTTAAATCAATTAATTTAGATGAATATAAGGGGCTTTCCCATAATCATGTTCAGAGTTACTATTATTTCATGAATGAAAACCTATTTAAACATGTGAATATTAATTTGGCCAATATCAATCTTCCCAATGGGCTGGCAGAAGATGATGACAAAGAATGTACCAGGTATAATGAAGTGATACAAAGCCTGGGGGGTATAGATTTACAATTATTGGGACTTGGGCATAACGGGCATATTGGTTTTAATGAACCGGCTGAAGCCTTTCCTATGGAAACCAACCTTGTGAAGCTGACAGCGAGCACTATCGGCGCCAATTCCCGTTTGTTTGATAATCCTGATGATGTTCCAAGGTATGCTTATACCATGGGAATTAAGACAATTATGCAGGCGAAGAAGGTATTGGTTATCGTAAGTGGGGAAGACAAAGCCAAAATCCTTCAAAAAGTTCTTTATGGTCCTGTAACGCCACATGTTCCCGCATCGATTTTACAGATGCATAACGATGTGACAATCGTAGGGGATGAAGCGGCTTTTTCAATAATCAATGGATGATAAGGAGGCATGCAATGCTTATAAAAAATGCAAAGGTATTTAATGAAGCCGGTTTCTTTGAAGATAGGGACATTTTTGTAGAAGATGGAATAATTAAAGAGAGTGCCGGCATGGATAGGGCAGAGGATATTGTGGAGGCTGCGGGACTTTATGCCATTCCCGGATTGACAGATATTCATTTTCATGGGTGCATGGGCTACGATTTTTGTGACGGAAATCATGAGGCTATTTCAGCGCTTGCGGATTATGAGGCTAAGAATGGTGTGACGACAATATGCCCGGCAACAATGACCCTTTCTCCTGATAAGATTTATGAGATATGTAGGGCAGCAGGAACATACCGCAGTGAAAAGGGTGCGATTTTGTGCGGAATAAATATGGAAGGGCCTTTTATCTCCATAGAGAAAAAGGGAGCCCAGAATTCCGAATTTATTCAAAGTCCCAATCGGGAATTATTTTTGAAGGCACAGGAAGCGGCGGGCGGATTGATCAAGTCGGTTGCTATTGCACCGGAAGTTCCCGGTGCTATGGAATTTATTTCGATGGAAAAAGAGAATGCGGTATTATCCATAGCACATACGACCGCAGATTATGACACTGCAAGAGAAGCAATGGAAAAAGGAGTAAGGCATGTAACCCATTTATATAATGCCATGCCGCCTTTATCCCACCGTGCTCCGGGAGTTATCGGAGCAGCGTTTGATTGTAAAGATTGTGAGGTTGAAGTAATATGCGATGGTATTCATATCCACCCCAGTGTTATCAGAGCTACATTTCAAATGTTTGGTGATGACAGAATTATTATGATCAGCGACAGCATGGAAGCCACCGGATTAAGTGATGGGGAATATTCTCTCGGCCAACAACCTGTCTTTGTTAAAGGAAACCTATGCACATTAAAAGATGGAACCATTGCGGGTTCAGGAACTAACCTTATGGATTGTTTAAGAGTGGCTGTGAAAACTGTGGGAATAGAATTGGCCGTGGCCGTCAAATGCGCTGCGGTCAATCCGGCCAAATCCATCGGAATTTATGAGCAGTATGGCAGTCTTGATGTTGGGAAAAGGGCCAATATTGTTTTGTTAGATGAAGACTTAAAGATACAAGCAGTTTATATCAAAGGAAGGAATTACCTTCAATGATTCCTGTTTGCTCTTGTGCGCGTCTTTGAATCCAGGATTTTTTTCCTTATCCGGATATTCTTTGGTGTTATTTCAACAAGTTCATCAATTTCAATGAAATCTAAAGCCTGCTCGAGACTCAAAATTCTGGGCGTGGTTAGTTTAAGGGCCTCATCAGAGCCGGAGGCCCGGGTGTTTGTCAATTGTTTCCGCTTGCAGACATTAATTTCTAAATCACTGCCTCCTGGATTTTCACCTACGACCATTCCCTGATAAACCTTTTCTCCTGGACCGACAAATAGGATTCCGCGATCCTGGGCGTTAAATAACCCATAGGCAACGGTTTCGCCAGATTCAAATGCAATTAGGGAGCCGGTCTGCCGATATGCTATATCCCCTTTATACGGTCCATAGGCGTGGAATAATGTATTAAGGATACCGTTACCTTTAGTATCCGTCAAAAACTCTCCACGATAACCAATAAGACCTCTGGAAGGGATGCGAAATTCAAGCCGGGTGTATCCGGTTCCGGATTTACTCATGCCGGTTAATTCTCCTTTTCGCTGGCTGAGCTTATCGATGACTGCTCCGCTGTATTCATCGGGAACATCGATAAAGGCTATTTCCATAGGCTCAAGCAAATGGCCTTTATCGTCTTCTTTATAAAGCACTTCTGCTTTACTGACGGCAAATTCATAGCCTTCACGGCGCATATTTTCAATAAGTACGGATAAATGTAATTCTCCCCGGCCAGAGACTTTAAAGCAGTCAGTATTCTGGGTTTCCTCAATTCTTAAGCTGACATCTGTATTTAATTCCCTAAATAAACGGTCGCGTAAATGTCTGGAGGTCATATATTTTCCTTCCTGGCCTGCGAATGGGCTGTCATTGACTAGAAATTGCATGGCGATAGTCGGTTCAGATATTTTTTGGAAAGGAATGGCATGGAGATTTTCGGGAGAACATAATGTGTCCCCAATGTGGATATCCGCAATCCCTGATATCGCAACAATGGAGCCTACGGTAGCCTTTTCTACTTCAACTCTTTTTAAGCCGTCAAATTCATAAAGTTTACTGATTTTGACCTTTTCATTTTTTCCGGTATCGTGGGCATTTAATATGATAACTTCTTGATTGACACGAACCGTTCCGTTACTGACTTTGCCAATACCAATACGCCCCACATATTCGCTATAATCAATAGTGCTGATTAATACCTGTGTTCCGTCATCGGGATCTCCTTTTGGTGCTGGAATATAGTCGATAATGGTTTCGAATAACGGATGCATATCTTTGGCCTCATCGGATAACTGCAGTACAGAAATTCCTGATTTGGCCGATGCATATATAAAGGGGCAGTCCAACTGCTCGTCGGAAGCATCTAAGTCTATTAACAGCTCTAAAACCTCATCGATGACTTCTTCCGGTCTTGCTTCCGGCCGGTCAATTTTATTAATACATACAATTATTGATAAATTTAATTCTAATGCTTTCCTGAGAACAAATTTCGTCTGCGGCATGGGTCCCTCAAACGCATCGACAACCAGGATAACACCATCGACCAATTTCAATACCCTTTCGACTTCTCCGCCAAAATCAGCATGCCCTGGTGTATCGACAATGTTGATTTTAACATTTTTATAGAAAACAGCAGTGTTCTTTGAAAGTATAGTAATACCCCGCTCACGCTCGATATCATTAGAATCCATGACTCTTTCCTGTACGATCTGGTTGCTTCTAAAAACACCACTTTGTTTTAACAACTCATCAACCAGAGTGGTCTTGCCATGATCTACATGAGCGATGATTGCGACGTTTCTTATATCTTCACGTTTGATATTCATGTGATTAATCCTTCTTTCCTGGAATTGCTGAAAAATAAATGATACAGTCCATTACAAATAACTTTTATATTCTACCACAATCTACAGATAATGCAAGGCATAATCTAACTTTTTCCGCTTATGCTTTAATAATCCGGTCTTCAAGAAAATGTCGAAATAGGAAGAAGAACAATAATTTCTTCATGACATATCTTGTGGTAAAGTAAAAATTGCACTAATAGGGAAAAGAATGAAATATCTTTAAATCAAAAAATATCTGAAATTAATGTTCTAAAGCATAGGACAGCTGAATAAATATAATTTGAGATTAAAAATTGTATTTAAGATATTCAATTCTAAAAATACAAAAAATAAATGCATAACCAGAAAGGGGAACAAAAGCAATGGCAGATAAAGTGCTGGATAATAATCAAGTGAATATTTTAGGGATTGTAGACTCGGAGTTTACTTATAGCCATGAGGTATTTGGCGAAGGATTTTACATAATGGAGGTTATAGTCAATCGACTTAGCAATATGGCCGACCGTATTCCGCTCATGGTTTCAGAACGACTCATTGATGTAAATGACAATTACATAGGCAGGATCATTGAAGCTAAAGGGCAATTTAGATCTTATAATAAGCATGAAGAAGGTCATAACCGCTTGATATTATCAGTGTTTGTAAGGGAATTGACGGAAGTAGAAGAAGACCTGGAATGCAGTAAGCCTAACAGTGTCTATTTAAATGGCTATATTTGTAAGCAACCTGTGTATAGAATGACACCTTTAGGCAGGGAAATTGCCGATTTACTTTTGGCGGTTAACCGCCCTTACGGCAAATCTGATTACCTGCCATGTATCTGCTGGGGCAGAAATGCAAGATTTGCGGGTAAATTTCAGGTTGGCGAGCATATTCATTTATGGGGGCGTATTCAGAGCAGAACCTACCAGAAGAAAGTGGATGCCGATATGGTAGAAAAAAGGACAGCCTATGAAATCTCTGTTAGTAAAATTGAGTGTGTCACGGAATAAAATGTTAAATATTCATTAAATTTATTGACGTATACCTTCTAATATGGTATTAACTATAATTGTAGTATAAATATACCAAAGGAAGAAAACCCTCATTTAGCAGAGGGTTAGCCTGGTTGAGGTGAGTGTATTGGGAAAAGGTTTAATTAAGGTGTTTTGTGGTGAAGGACAAGGTAAAACAACGGCATCACTTGGCTGTGCCCTTATATCTGCTGCAAGTGGCAGTGAGGTCATTGTTGTCCAGTTTTTAAAAGGAAAGCAGGCTGGAAAGCTTGAATATTTTTCTAGATTAGAACCAGAGATAAAAGTATTTCGGTTTGAAAAAGAAGAAGAACATTATGTAGATTTAAGCAAGGAAGATCAGGAAGAAGAAGTAATGAATATTCTCAATGGAATTAATTACGCCAAAAAAGTACTTTCCACAGGAGAATGTGATTTGCTGGTTCTTGATGAAATCCTGGGCTTAGTAGATTTAGGAATAATAACGTTAGAAGATGTTCTTAAACTTATTGAAGTCAAGGATGAGGAGGTAGAACTTATTATGACCGGCAGGAATATGCCGGATGCGTTATTTCCATATGTAAATTATATAAGTAAGATTGAGATTTTAAAGAGTGATGATGATGAATAAATAAGATTAATATTTATAAGAACATACTAAGTGAAGTATATAAGTTTGAAATATAATTTATATGCTTTGCTTTTTTTGTAATTCATTTGTCAATATATGAAATAATGTATGGACATATAAAACAAAGGCATACAATGGAGCCTATTTACATTGTACGTATATTTGATTATAATGTATTTATAGTTAACTATAAAAAAGTAACCATTGATATCAAATTGTTTATGAGGTGTTATGATGAAAAGACTAGCAATTGTAGGTAGTAGCGGAGGAAATCTTTATAATCAGGGAGGAAACAATCCCACAGGCATGATGAAAGAAATATTTTTACAAGCACAGTCAGCAGGAATTGAAGTTGGATATATACAATTCATTGGAACAACAGGTTCTATGGACAATATATCTATGAATGCAAAAGCAAGATTATTCACATTAGCAGCTGGAAAGGAAGTAGCCGCCGGCGAAGAAAAAAGTTTAAGTGAGGTTAATCAATTATCTGCTGATAAAGATAAAGAACTTGCCGGATTAATAAGAGCCGATCAAATCGATGGAATGATGCTTATGAGTTGTGATCCTCAGGGCGTTAATAAGGAGGCGATTTTAGCTGCAGCAGAAAAACAAATACCAATAGCGGGTACCGGCGGGACCTCTATAGCGATCGTACAGTCTATGGGAGGCAGGGTGATTGCGGCCTCGGGGACTACCGGAACAACGAATAGAACACGTGCTATTTCTGCAATTTCAGCTTTTTCAAAAGAGTGGAAAATAAAATATAAACCAGTTATTGGGGCTGCGGGTGGAGAAGTACAACAGGGGAGTGTATGGAAAAGAATTAATTTCCGTGGTATTATGATGGCTTCCATGCCGGGATTTATCGCAATGGCATTATGCCTGGCTTTAAGTAAAATACCGGGATTATCAGGGATGGGCCCGGCCTTTGATCTTCTGATAGGAATATTGCCTATCGTACTAGCGGCAATCGCTGCCAAACAAATTTCCGGTCTTGATGAAGTTGGTATTGTTGCCGGAATTATTGCGGGAAGCCTTTCGACGGACGGAGGGATTATCGGCGGGCTGGCGTCAGGGATTATTGCAGGTATTTTGGCTTATTATATCATTAATTTATGTTTTAAATATAAAGTGCCTGGAACAACAGCTAATATTGCTGCAGGCGGTATTTCAGGGTTGGCAGCCGGATTTGTTGGAATGTTTTTGATTGCTCCGGTAGCCCTGTGGCTGGGGGAGGCGATTAAAAATCTGATTGACATGGCGCTTAACTATAATGCGGTTTTAGCCGGAGGAGTTGCCGGATTTGTAATATGGTTTGCCATTATTGGCGGTGTTTACCATGCGGCGATTCTGCCAATAGTTCTACTTGAAATGGAAGCAACGGGATATAGTTTTTTGGGTAGTATTGACATGTGTGCGTTAGTAATGGTTTGTGCAGGTATCCAGCTGGCATATATTATCAAACCTAATAATCCATCAGAAAGAGTTACAAGTATTCCCAATATTATAATTAACATTTGCTTTGGGACCTTTGTTGAAGCGGCTTATCCATATATGTTTTCTAATAAAAAGGTATTTGCGGGAACCATTGGAGCGGCTACAATTTCAGGAATTTTAGTAGGGCTGCTTGGGGTTAAAGGTACGGCATATGTTCCGGCCTTTATGGCACCATTTATGGCAAATGAAGGACATGCAGCTGCAACTGCTATTGTTATGATTTGTTCTCTGGTTTTAGGCTGCATCTTGACAGTATTAGCCAATATAACATCTAGAAAGAGGTACAGCAATGATTTATAATGATATGGATAAAAAAATGTTACTAAGTATGGATAAAGTTTACAAAGCCCTTAAAAACGGGAATGGACATACAATCTTAAGTACAGGAATCACCGGTGATGATGCCCGTTTGGCTAAGGCAGTCGTTGAGGCGGGGGTTACGATGCTTGAACCTAACCATCCGGCCCTGGCATTGGCAAGAGGCTATAAAGGTGTATCTTCCATGCATGATGCAGAACAAATCAGGCATGAGATTGAAATATCTCAGATGGCAGAAGTAACAAAGGGCGTCAGAAATGTTGTTGGAAAAGATGTATATATAACCGTTGGCATTCCCGGAGGATTTACTGAAATCATGCCGGCAATCTTGACAGACGATGATTTCCTTATGATGTCACTGAGCGGAGCGGATGGACTTCATACACATAAATCATGCTTAAAAGATTTGGAAGAGATCGTAAAAAAGGCCCATAAATATGGCTTATGTATTGATGCCTATATTGGACACCCTGAAGATTTACATACTTTTGGGCTCCCTGCCAGAATGCCGGAGGAGGTTGCCAAAGTAGCCGGGCAAATGGAAAGCGTTGGTGTTGATATGATCGGCTTGATGACAGGAATGAGTTATGAAGGGACTGAAGCAGGAAAAATTCCAGCTGTTTTAAGAGAACGTTTGCATGCGTTGGTGGAAAGTGTGAAGGTACCGACATTAGCTGAAGGTGGGATTAATTTGACGAATTATAAGGCTTTTAAAGAGACAGGAGTAAATATCCTGGTGATTGGGACTTCAATTGATAAAACCGTTGAAAAGGCAGCCCAGCATGCTGTAAATTCATTTTTATATTAATAAATATTCAAAGAGGATACTCGTAACCTCCCAGCAGTTCTGCTGCTAGAAGCGGGGGACTTCCTTAGGAGGTTAAATACTTTTTTAAAAATGGCTGTCAGTTATTGGCAGCCATTCATCTTATCGAACTGTTAGAGATTCATTATTGAGAATTTTATTTATGTATGATAAAATAATAGGGCGAGGTGAAGTATGGCTAAAAAATGCGATTTCATATATCATCAGATTTATCAAGATCTAAAAAGCAAAATTAAAAATCAGGAATTAAAACCGGGTCAAAAATTGGAAACAGAAAAGCAACTACAGGCAATCTATGGTGTTAGCAGGGATACTTTAAGAAAAGCCCTGGGAAAACTTGAACGTGAAGATCTGATTATTAGAAAAGCTGCATTAGGAACGTTTGTGAAACGATCAAAGTCTAATTACGGCTTAACTAAAATGGAAAGTTTTACAGAACAGATGCATCAAAGAGGGATTAAACCATCTTCTGAACTAGTTGCGATTGAATTAATTAAAGATATTCCAGAGTATATATGTCGTGAATTGTCAATAGAGTCAGACGAAAAATGCTATAAAGTTTGTAGAATCCGAAAAGGTGATAATGAGCCAATGGCTTATGAAATAGTATTTGTTCCCCAAAAAATATGTCCGGATTTACAGATGTACATTAATGACACGGCCTCCCTATATGATATATATGAAAACAAATATGGCTTGTACTTAAAATATGGAACGGTTTATTTAGAATCAGAAATGCCAACTCCGGAGATTCAAAACAAATTGCAAATTTCAAAATCTTCGCCAGTGCTTAAAATGAGGTGCGTTTTGTATCTTGAAGATGACCAGCCGTTATATTATGTAGAATGTTCCTATATAGGAGACAAATACTTTTTCTCAGCGACTATTCCGAGGAGATAAGGAGAGAAATTATGGAGAAGCGTATTGCTGCAATTAAAAGAACAACGAAAGAAACTGATATAATCTTAACACTTAATCTAGATGGGACGGGTATATGCCACAGTGAAACCGGAATAGGATTTTTTGATCATATGATTGACGGTTTTGCAAGGCATGGGCTCTTTGACATAGACTTAATATGTAAAGGCGATCTGCATGTAGATTCTCATCATAGTATAGAAGATATCGGGATCGTTCTGGGGGAGGCAATTAAAAAGGCAATCGGAGACAAGAAGGGAATCAAAAGATATGGAAATGCCTTTTTACCTATGGACGAAGCACTGGTCTTGTGTGCCATTGATTTATCTGGCAGGCCGTATTTTGCATATGATGCCAAATTTACAGTCCCTAAGATCGGGATGATGGATTCGGAAATGGTTCATGATTTTTTCTACGCGGTATCGTATTCTGCCTCTATGAACCTACATATTAAACAAATGGAGGGGGTCAACAATCACCATATTGCTGAAAGCAGCTTTAAAGCCTTTGCAAAAGCACTGGATATGGCAACGATGTTCGATCCCAGAATTACAGGAATCATGTCCACAAAGGGCGTCCTATAACTATAGATATTTCCCCCAAGGAATATTCACAAGAAAATTTTCTTGACATAATATTATATTAATGTTAGTCTAATATCAAATAAGTAGAGGCGCATTTTGCATCAATAACGTGATAGATATGTCAGGCATAGATGATATCACGTGAAAGGGTAAGATGCCGAAGAGATATATATCCTGAAATATATATCTCTGGGCATACAGTTAAGAGCTGTATGACTGTCATCGGAAGATGGAGAGCTGCTATAAGGATCAAATACTATATTTTTATACCACGTATATTTTATAGTGATACGATACTCTTAAAAGTCAGCACCAGAGCTGGCTTACTTTGCGTTAAACAGCGAGCCAAGTGCCAGCCGTGCCCTGCACGAGCTGTGGGTGTAAAAGGAAAGGTTCCGGAAAGCGGAACACTTTCAGGAACCTTTCCTTTTACACCCACAGGCCGGCGAAGCCGGACTGGCATTTGGCGAGCGTCCCGACCGAGAAAACCCCGTTTTCGAGGTGCGTTAAACCCCCGTTTTCGAGGTGCGTTAAACCCCCGTTTTCGAGGTGCGTACCCCCCCATTTTCGAGGTGCGAAATTTTCGGTCAAACAAAGTTTAATTCCACTCAACACCCGTAACAATTTTTTACCCACCTGTGGATAAAACATCCCAGGTGCATAGTTAATTAAAGGAGGAATTACTATGGCAATTTTTGAAGGCGCAGGCGTAGCAATTGTAACCCCAATGTACCCCGATGGAAAGGTGAATTTCGAAAAATTGGAGGAAATCATCAATTTCCAAATCAACAATGGTACTGACAGTATCATTATCTGTGGTACCACCGGGGAGTCATCCACTTTAAGCGAAGATGAACATGTTGAATGTATTAAAGTCGCAGTTGCGGCGGCTAAAAAACGAGTACCTGTCATTGCCGGTACAGGTTCTAACAGCACAGATACGGCGATTTATTTAACAAAGGAAGCCAGAGATTTAGGAGCAGACGGCGCATTATTGGTAAGTCCGTATTATAATAAAGCGACACAAAAAGGCCTGGTCAGGCATTATACGGAGGTCGCAAAAAATTGCGATATTCCTATGATTCTCTACAATGTCCCATCAAGGACAGGTGTTAATATCATGCCACAGACAGTGATAACCCTGGCAACGGATTGCGATAATATTGTAGGAGTTAAAGAAGCAAGCGGCAACATTTCTCAGGTGACTACTTTAATGAGTATGGCTGATGGCTGCATTGATTTATACTCTGGTAATGATGATCAGATTGTCCCATTATTATCTTTAGGCGGAAAAGGTGTTATTTCAGTATTATCCAACGTCGCCCCACGTCAGACCCATGATATGGTTGCGAAATATCTGGCAGGAGATGTCAAAGGGAGCATGGAACTGCAATTGAAAGCAATGCCGCTTTGTAGTGCTCTTTTTTGTGAAGTTAATCCCATCCCTGTAAAGAAAGCAATGAATTTGATGGGAATGGATGTAGGGGGGCTGCGGCTTCCTCTGACAGAAATGGAAGAGGTTCATGTACCAGGATTGATTCAGGCGATGAAGGATTTCGGGCTGAATATAATCGGTTAAGAAAAGCCCGTCTTGCTAACTATTTGCAAGACGGGCTTCATTCTTTTGGGAGCGGGGGAACTATAGTAAATCCTTGAGAAGTTCCATCGGCGTTTTCAAGGATAAATATACCGGGGGAATGTCAAATACTGTTTTAGCGCCGTAAACACCCTCTTTATGAAGACGATATGCAGCCCTTGCATAAGCAATAAGTACGCTTGCCGTAAATTCAGGGTTTGATTCCAGCTTCAGGGAGTATTCAATCATTTGATTGGATTCTTCATTTTCACCGGTTTTCCCGCTGCGCATTACAAAACCGCCGTGAGGCATCTGATGATGTGCGGCCTTAAATTCTTCCTCTTCCATGAAAGTTACAGTGGTATCATAATCTGAGAAATAGTTAGGCATATTTTTAATCTCATTCTCTATCTTTTGCAAATCAGCACCTTCTAATGCAACAACATAACATTCTCTTAAGTGTTTTTGCCGTGTCGTAAATTTGGGATTATCACATGCTCTTACAGAATTAATAGCGCTTTCAATTGGTACTGTATATTGAATTGCAGTTTTTACCCCTTCTATACGGCGGATGGCATCAGAATGTCCCTGGCTTACACCTTTGCCCCAGAATGTATAGCTGTTTCCCGCCGGAAGGATAGATTCGGCATAAATTCTGTTTATGGAAAAAAGGCCTGGATCCCAGCCAACAGAAATAATACCGAGAGTATGATTTTCCTGACAAGCCTTGTCTACATTTGAAAAATGTGTGGGGATATTTGCGTGGGTGTCAAAGCTGTCAATGATATTGAAGCTTTTAGCAAATTCCGGACCCTGTGTGGGAAGGTCGGTGGCGCTGCCGCCACATAAAATCATGACATCAATTTTGTCTTTCATTTTTATTGCATCATTAATATGATATGCCTTGGCTTCCTTTGAACTTAAAATAATAGTATCAGGGTTTCGTCTTGTGAATACGCCTGTGAGCTCAACATCAGGATTTTGTTTAATAGCCATTTCAACGCCTTTGCCCAGATTACCATAGCCAACAATTCCAATTTTCATATTCTTCATCTCTTTATCTCCAATCTTACTTAGTATTTTTTTATTTTACTATAGTTTTAGAAGAAATTCTACCCTCCATTGGCAATTGTAAGTTGACGAATCCTGCCATGGTAGAGTAAAATTAATTAAAAACAATTGGATAAAATGAGGAGTGTTCAACATGACAAAAGTAATTATGCATGGCTGTAACGGAGCCATGGGACAGGTTATCAGTAAAATGGCCAAGGATGATGAAGAAATCACCATCGTTGCCGGCATAGATGTGGCTGACAATAAAGATAATGGATATCCGGTATTTACCGAGGCTTTCAAATGTGATGTAGAGGCAGATGTTATCATTGATTTTTCTATTGCAAAGGCAGTTGATGGCATTATTGATTATGCGGTGGAACGCCAGATTCCTATTGTATTATGTACGACAGGACTTAGTGAAGAACAGTTGGGATACATCATGAAAAAATCAAAAGAAGTAGCTATGTTGAAGTCGGCTAACATGTCACTGGGTATCAATATGATATTTAAGCTGGCAGCACAAGCGGCCAAGGTTCTGGCCGGAGCAGGCTTTGATATTGAGATTTTTGAAAAGCACCATAATCAAAAAGTTGATGCACCATCGGGGACGGCCCTTGCTATTGCAGACGCTATAAACATCGCCATGAATCATGCTTATGAATACAAGCTGGACCGAAGCCAGGATCGTGTCAAAAGAGGGAAGAATGAAATCGGCATACAGGCGGTCAGAGGAGGAAGCATTGTAGGAGAACACGAGGTGTTTTTCTGTGGTCCGGATGAAGTGATCGAAATCAAACATACGGCATACTCTAAAGCGATATTTGCTAAAGGTGCATTATCCGCTGCTAAATATCTTAATGGAAAGGAACCGGGGTTATTTAATATGGCGAATGTCATTGGATAAGTTAATAAGTTAAGAAAGGAAGTAAGATGGAAAAGATTACTGAGCAGCAACTCAAATATTTAAAATTACTTTCAGACAAATATCCGACGATAGCGGCGGCATCAACGGAAATCATTAATTTACAATCCATATTAAACTTACCAAAAGGGACAGAGCATGTACTCAGTGATATTCATGGCGAGGCTGATCAGTTTTTCCATGTATTAAAAAATGGTTCGGGCGCAGTCAGAGCTAAAATAGATGATGAATTTGGCCACACACTGAGCAATAGAGATAAAAAACGTTTGGCAACATTAATTTATTATCCTGAAGAAAAGATTGCATTAGTTGAAAAAGAAGAGGAGGATATTGACGATTGGTATAAAATAACCCTCCACCGTCTCATTTCAGTATGCAAGAGGGTTTCATTAAAGTATACAAGGTCTAAAGTCAGGAAGGCATTGCCGAAGGATTTTTCCTATATCATCGAAGAACTTATTAATGAAAAGGAAGAAATTGTTGATAAAGAAGCTTATTATAATGAGATTATTGCGACAATCATCAGGCTGGGAAGGGCGAAGGAGTTTATCATTGCCATGTGTAAGGTGATTCAGCGGCTGGTTATTGATCATTTACATATTGTCGGAGATATTTACGACAGGGGTCCTAAAGCAGTGGCTATTATGGATCATTTGATGTCTTATCATTCCATTGATATTCAATGGGGGAATCATGATATTTTATGGATGGGAGCGTCTTCCGGCCATAAAGCCTGTATTGCAAATGTTATCCGTATTTGTTCAAAATATGGGAACCTGGACACCTTAGAGGATGATTATGGTATAAATCTCATTCCGTTATTGAACTTTGCCGCATCTGTTTATGCCGATGATGAATGTGTATTATTTTCCGTAGCCCACAGGCAAGGTGAAGTGAGCCAGATTGATATAGAGATGGAAAAGAAGATGCATAAGGCGATTACGATTATCCAATTTAAATTAGAAGGTCAAATTATTAAGGAACGCACAGAATTTAAAATGGAAAGGCGTTTACTTTTAGAGAAAATTGATTATACTAATGGTACCATTACAATAGATGGTCAAACTTATCCAATGCTGGAAAGCAATTTTCCAACCATTGACCCGGAGAATCCATACGAATTGTCTCCACAAGAGATAGAATTGATGGACCGCCTGACGCAGGCATTTATTAATTGTGAGAAGCTTCAGAAACATGCCCAGTTCTTGTTTAAATCAGGCAGCCTGTATTTATGCTACAATAAGAATTTGTTTTATCACGGTTGTGTGCCATTTAATCAAGACGGTACATTTAGAAAAGTTTTACTTAAAGGAAAAGAGTACAGCGGTAAAGCTTTATATGATTTCCTTGAAATGTATGCCCGCAAAGGCTATTATCAGACCAATGATGCCGGTGAAAAAGCTTATGGCCAGGACATTATGTGGTTTATCTGGTCCAGTGAGAATTCTCCGGTATTTGGCAAGGAAAAGATGGCAACCTTTGAAAGCTATTATGTGGATGACGCCCGTTTAAAGGAAGAACGGAAAGATTTTTATTATAAGTTAACTAAGAGAGAAGAAATTTGCGACATGATTATACGTGAGTTTGGATTAAATCCGGAAACGGGGCACATTATTAACGGACATATGCCTGTGAAGCTAAAAGCAGGAGAAAGCCCGATTAAGGGCAATGGGAAGTTATTGATTATTGATGGTGGTTTTTCTAAGGCCTATCAGAAAACAACGGGGATTGCCGGATATACATTGATTTATAATTCTTATGGACTGCGTCTGGTGTCTCATGAACCTTTTGAAAGCCTAGAGAAAGCCATCGCAGAGGAAACAGATATTTGTTCTAACATTTGTCTTGTTGAGAAACTAACCACCAGACTTCGGGTTGCAGACACAGATAATGGGAAGGTTATCATTGAGAATATTAAAGATCTGGAATGTCTGTTAGAGGCATACAGACAGGGGCTTTTAAGAGAAATTCGATAATACGGAGGACTTATAGATGCAAGACGGATTTATCAGAGCTGGTGCTGCGACACCAGACATCCAAGTGGCGGACTGTCATCATAATGCGGCACAAATAATGGGACTGATTGACAAAGCAATCAAAGAGGGTATCAGGTTACTTGTCTTTCCGGAGTTATGCTTAACCGGATATACCTGCAGTGATCTTTTTTTACAAGAGACCTTATTATGTCAGGCGAAAGATGAGTTAATTAAGTTAGCTGACTTTACGCAAGATAAAGATATAGTAGTTGTTATTGGCTTGCCGTTGATGGTGCAGTCTAAGTTGTTTAACACTGCAGCTGTACTTTGTAACGGTAAAATCCTTGGAATTATTCCAAAGACACATCTGCCTAATTATTCAGAATTTTATGAAGTAAGGCATTTTGCCAAAGGAAATCAAAAACCAATTGATATTCAGATAGGAGGTGTATCAGTTCCTTTTGGTACAAATATTCTTTTTAAGTGCCAAACCATGGAATCTTTTGTCCTGGGTATAGAAATTTGTGAGGATCTATGGGTTCCGGCCCCGCCAAGCATTTCCCATGTGGCGGCGGGCGCAACTGTTATCGCCAATTTATCGGCCAGCGATGAAGTTACAGGTAAGGATATTTACCGCAGGAAGCTTGTAACAGGACAATCAGAGCGTTTAATATGCGGATATATTTATGCCGATGCCGGTGAAGGGGAATCAACAACAGATTTGGTATTTGGCGGCCATAACTTGATTATGGAAAACGGTTCTCTGCTTGCAGAGTCGGAACGTTTTAAAAATCAGATGATTTGTGCGGATATGGATTTGTATAAGCTTAAAAGTGATCGGCGAAGAATCAATACCCATATCACCGATTTAAATAGTAAATATTTATTTGTGGATTTCAATCTGGAATATAAGCCTCTGGATTTAATCAGGCAATTCGATCCAATGCCTTTTGTGCCGGATGACATGGCGGAAAGAGAAGCACGGTGTGAAGAAATACTGATGATTCAGGCGATGGGATTAAAGAAACGTTTACAGCATACCCATAGTGAGTATGCGGTGATAGGTATCTCAGGCGGTTTGGATTCCACACTGGCGCTATTGGTTACAGCAAAATCTTTTGACATGTTGGGGCTTGAAAGAAAAAGGATTATTGCGGTGACGATGCCCTGCTTTGGAACAACTGACAGGACTTATCATAATGCCTGTGAACTTGTAAGGCGTTTAGGAGCGACCTTGTTAGAAGTAGATATTAAGGAAGCAGTGATGCTGCATTTTAAGGATATTGGGCATAATCCGGACTGTCATGATGTGACTTATGAAAACAGTCAGGCCAGGGAACGGACTCAGGTGCTTATGGATATTGCCAACCGTTATAACGGATTGGTTGTAGGTACAGGAGATATGTCGGAATTGGCTCTTGGCTGGGCGACTTATAATGGTGACCATATGTCTATGTATGGGGTCAATGCATCTGTTCCTAAGACACTTGTACGGCATCTTGTGGAGTATTATGCTGATAGTGTTAATGACAGTATTTTAAGGAAAACATTAGTTGATATATTAAATACACCGGTGAGTCCGGAACTGCTTCCGCCAAAAGAAGGGGAAATTGCACAGAAAACTGAAGATTTAGTAGGTCCTTATGAACTTCATGATTTTTATCTTTTTCATATGCTTCGTTATGGCAGCAGTGTATCAAGAATTTATCGGCTGGCATGTATTGCCTTTAAGGATATATATGACAGGGAAACTATATTAAAATGGCTGAAAGTATTCTGTAGGAGATTTATTCAAATGCAATTTAAACGCTCCTGCCTGCCTGATGGCCCAAAAGTTGGCTCTGTAAGCATTTCTCCGAGAGGAGATTTAAGGATGCCAAGTGATGCATCGGTACAAGCATGGATGGAAGAAATCGAAAAAATAGAATTATAAATTAGAGGGCAGTCACTTTTGTGCTGCCCTTATGCTTTGGTTTATGCATACAGTAATTGCTCTATGCCTTTAAAATCAATGTAAAGGTCATCATAGATATTTACTTTTATCGTAGCGCCAAATGGGTATTGTACAGTAACACTGTCACCTTCGAAGTAGTTAATGGTTACGGTTCTGCGGTCCGGGTCTACTATCCAGTATTCACGGACATTGTAATTTTTGTAGTAGTAAAGTTTTTTGACATAGTCATCGGCTGCATTGCCTGAGGAGACAATCTCAATAATGAAGTCAGGTGCGCCATTGCAACGTTTGCCATCTAGTTTATCTTTGTCACAAATAATCATTAAATCAGGCTGAACTATTGTCAGAGGATTATCATTTAGCTTCACATCAAAGGGGGCGGAATAAGTCTTGCATGATCCACCTTTTCTTTTAATGTAATCAGTCAGGAGGTATAATAGTTCTCTGGATATTTCCTGATGTATTCTGGAGGGGCCGGCCATGTACTGAATCTGTCCGTCAAACACTTCAGCTCTGATGTCTTCGGGAAATGTTTCATATTCTTCTAAAGTGATTGCTGGTTGTTGTGAATTTAATGATGGCATAGTGACATCTCCTTTCAATGTTATTTAATAATATCTTAGCAAATTGTACATACATTGTCAATTTAAATACCACATCAGAAAATGCCACATTAGGGTGAGGATATCTCAAAAATCATTTCAATATTATTGACATATCCTCACCTTATTTACTTATAAATTTATGCGAACACGTAAAACGATAGAGTAAGATTAATGTAATTGAATTCAGGATATTAAGGCACCGCCTTATCAAGTGCTTTTTCTATTGCATCCAGAAGAATAGCAACAGTATACTGATTGGAAGACGAATATGTAACCTGCTCCAAAGGAATATTGGCATTGAGCTGAGCTGAAATGTCATCCATAGATGGCTGCAATAATGGATACATGGTCGCAACGGATTCTTCTAAATTTACGATAGACACGGAATTAATATGGTCATTGTCAACGACAACCTGTATATCTACAACATTGTCATTTAATACAATGGAAGATGTATAGACGCCTGCCATATATTTGGAAGCAGAGGTTGCTTCAGCTTCATCATTTTTATTACCGAACATAAACACAAGTAAAAGCACGAGAACGATGGCAAATACTAAAAACAGTGCGGTATAAAGAATCTCTTTGGAATGCAAAACAAAAATTCGTGTCTTAGATCTCATAAATTACCCTCCCAAAAAATTTGCTTAATATATCTTATTATAAATCACTTCCAAATATGAATAGAATGTTTGCAACAAAATGCGGGCTATGCTATGATGTTTTAAGTAGGTAAGGGAGTGGTGATGATGGCATTACAATTAATATTAGGCAGCAGCGGCAGCGGAAAATCTCATGATATGTACAGGCACATGATAAGCTGTTCACTTGAATATCCGGATAATAATTATATGATAATTGTTCCGGAACAATATACAATGCAAACTCAAAAGAATATTGTAGATATGCATCCAAATAAAGGAGTCATGAATATTGATATCTTAAGTTTCGGCAGACTGGCCTATCACATTTTCGATGAAGTTGGAGGCTATGACAGAATTATTCTTGAAGATACCGGTAAAAACATGGTTATTCGTAAAGTCATTGAAACTAAAAAGAAAGAGCTTAAAGTTTTTAAAGGCAATATCACAAAGCGTGGTTTTATCAGTGAGATTAAATCTATGCTCAGTGAATTACTTCAGTACAGTATTGATGAGGGACAATTGGAAAGTGGTATAGCCCTGACCTTAAATAAACCGCTTTTGAATGGAAAACTGCATGATATATCGGCCATTTATAAAGGATTTAAACAGTATATTCAAAATCATTATATTACAACTGAAGAAGTTTTAGACGTGTTATCGGACAAAATCTATTTATCTGAAAAAATCAAAAACAGCTATATATATATTGATGAGTTTACTGGTTTTACGCCGGCACAATATCGTCTTTTGGGTGAATTACTTTTATATAGCAAAAAAGTTGTTATTACATTAACTGTAGATCCTTTGGATAGGCCCTATGAGTTAGGGAATAAGCATCAGTTATTTTATTTGACGAAGGAAACCATCTATAAGTTAGAAAAATTATGTTATCAATTGAAAATTAAGCGTGATGAGGATCTTTTACTAAAAACTCCGGAGAATATCCGCTTTAGTGGTCATCCGGCATTAAACTTTTTAGAAAAAAATATTTTTAGATTTCAAAGCAATATCTATAGTAGAGGACAAGAAGAAATCACAATCCATCTGGCCAAGAACCCCGGTGAAGAGATAGGCTTTATTGCCAGGGAAATCAGACGGCTGGTACGGGATAAAAACTACAGATATAAAGATATGGCTATTATCACAGGCGATCTGGAAAAATATCAGCCAATCATTGAGCATACTTTTAAAGATATGCAAATCCCTTGTTTTGTTGACCATAAACGGAGTATTATGTCTAACTGTTTTGTGGAATTTATCCGTTCTTTACTAGAAGTTATCAGGCAGAATTTTTCATATGAGAGTATGTTTAGATATTTAAAGACGGGCCTACTGGAAATAGAAAGTAATGATATAGATGCGATTGAAAACTATGTTATTGCGGTTGGAATAAGAGGAGCCTCCGGTTGGAATACCAGGTGGACAAAACGTTACAAAGGCTTAGAAGAGGAAGAGTTACTTGCTATTAACCAAATCAGAGAAGCCACTATTCATGATATGTGGCCGGTATATGAAATATTTAAAGACCGCACTCAGACGGTTTCTGACTGTACAGATATACTGCTTGATTTTATAGTTGGACAAAAGATAGAAGAAAAACTTTTAGGATATAGTGAAGATTTTGAAGCCATGGAGCACTTGTCTTTGGCCAGGGAGTATCAGCAGGTTTATTCGGTTGTCATGGAATTGCTTGATAAATTAAATGATATTTTAGGTGAAGAACATATGTCCGCCGGAGAATACCTGGATATTTTAGATGCAGGCTTCACTGAGGAGAAGTTAGGGATTATTCCGCCCAGTATTGATCAGGTTGTGGCTGGAGATTTAAGGCGGACCCGTCTGAACCGTATTAAGATATTGTTTTTTATAGGTGTGAATGACGGCATTATTCCTGCGCCCTATATAGGTGGAGGTTTGCTGACTGATGATGATAAGGAACTTCTCTTGGCTCACGATATAGAACTGGCGCCCACATCCAGACTGGAATCATTCACAGAGCAGTTTTACCTATATGCGATGCTGACCAAGTCCAGTGAACATCTTTATATCACATTAAGTAAGGTTAACTCTGACGGAAAATCTATGCGTGAATCTTCATTGATTAGTAAGATAACAGGTCTTTTTCCAGCACTGAAAATCGTTGACCTTGAGACAGTAGATGATGACCAGGCTTTTATTACCAATGAAAAAAACAGCCTGAATTATCTCATTTCCCGATTGAGGTCGTTTAAAGAACAGGAACCATCTGATGTATGGAAAGAACTTTTCAATTGGTTCAAGCATCATGAGGCGTATAAAGATACAATAGAGAATTTGATTGGTGCGGCATTTAAGATACATAGTGAAGAAGCCCTTTCTAAAGCTGCAATCAAGGCAGTTTGCGGCGAGTGCCTGAATAATAGTGTGACGACACTTGAATTATACGCCGCCTGCGCATATGCACATTTTTTAACCTATGGACTGAAGCTTAGGGAGCGCCAGGAGTATCACCTTGAAAATCCCGACCTGGGCATTATATTCCATAATGCTATCGAAGCATTCTCAAAACAGCTGGGAAATACAGAGTATGATTGGTTTACTATACCTGATGATGTGCGCGATCAAATTGTGGAAAAATGTGTACGGGAAACGGCGGAAACCTTTAACCATACGATGTTGCTGGATAATGCAAGAAATCAATACCTTATCACGCGTATTATCCGTATTACAAAACGGACTATCTGGGCATTGCAAAAACAAATAATGAAAGGTAAATTTGAGCCGGCGGCTTATGAGATAACTTTTAATGGAGAAAGTTCTGCAGATGTGGTAAATATTAAATTATCTGAAGACATTGAACTTAAATTAAACGGTAAAATTGACAGACTAGATAAATACGAAAATCGAGAGAATGTTTACCTGAAGATTATTGACTATAAATCAGGCAGTAATAAATTTGATTTGGCGGCACTTTATTATGGGCTTTCACTGCAGCTGGTTGTATACATGAATGCCGCCCTCTCCATGGAGAAAGAAAAGAATCCGGACAAACATGTGATTCCGGCAGGTTTTTTATATTATAATATTGACGACCCTATGATTTCAAGAGAAGAAATGCCAGAAGGTGACACAGATAGACTTGATAAAAAGATTTTGGCTAAACTTAAGATGAATGGGCTGGTTAGTAATGATTTAGATATTATCCGGCTAATGGATGAGGAATTTTCATCGAGTTCTGATGTTATCCCTGTCAGCCTGAATAAAGATGGCAGTTTAAATAAACGTTCGGGGGTTGTATCTGATAGGCAGTTTGAGTCGTTGTCATCATTTGTTAATCAAAAGATTAGAGCTATAGGAAAAGATATCATCGCAGGTAAAATTGATGTGAATCCTTATCTAAAAGGCAGGCAATCGGCGTGTGATTATTGTAAGTATAGTGCCGTCTGCGGTTTTGATGAAGCGATTGACGGATATGAGTATCGCCGCCTCATGAAACTTGCTGCAGCTGATGTATGGAAGCATATCGAAAAGGAGGCGCCTGGACATGGAAATGAAATGGACTGATGAACAGCAAAAAGTGATTGAATTGCGGCAACGCAATATTCTAGTTGCAGCTGCTGCCGGTTCTGGAAAGACTGCAGTGCTGGTTGAAAGAATAATTACAATGATTACCAGCTCTGATAACCCTGTAGATATAGACAGGCTGCTGATTGTTACATTTACAAATGCAGCGGCATCTGAGATGAAAGCGCGCATTGGAAATGCCATCAAGAAGAGGCTTGATGATGAGCCGGATAATAATCACCTGCAGCGACAGATGACTTTGTTGAATAGTGCGAAAATCATGACGCTTCACAGCTTTTGTACCAGTATTATTAAAGATTATTTTAATGTCATTGATATTGATCCATCATTTCGTGTTGCCGAAGAAAATGAACTGGTATTGCTTCAGGCAGATACACTTAAAAGCCTTTTGGAGGAATATTATGGGGCAGGCGATGAGGGTTTCTTAAACTTTATTGAATGTTATTCAAAAGGAAAACAAGATTTCGGTATTGAGGAGTTGGTATTACAGGTCTATAAATACTCCAGAAGTTATCCCTGGCCGAGTGAATGGCTGGACGCATGTATTGGCAGCCTCTGCGTGGATTCAGCCGGGGCATTGGAAGAAACACCTTTGATCTTGTTTCTTAAAGACTATTTAAAGCAGATGGTGTTTGAGATGAAAAATGGTATCATCGAAGCCGTAGATATTTGTAACGAGGCGGATGGACCGACTTTTTATCAGGAGGCGCTGGAAGATGATCTGTCGGTGCTTAGGAGGCTTGAGGGCATCGAAAGTTTAAAGGATTACTATCATTGTTTAAATGATATAGCTTGGACTCCTCTTTCCAGGAAGCGGATGCCTGATGCATCTGAGGATAAAAAAAATCAGGTAAAACAATTGCGAGAAGATGTAAAATCCCTCATTAAGGATATGCAAAAGAACTTCTTTTTCCAGGATGTAGGGCAGATGGTCAATGATATACAAGCGGTCAGAGAACCTATGGAAAAGCTTGTTATGCTTGTTAAAGATTTTGATGTAAGATTTTCTAAAGCTAAGCAGGAAAAAAATATCATAGATTTTAATGATTTAGAACATTTTGCGCTGGATATACTTACCCTAAAGGAAGATGGGAAAATCACGCCTTCACCGGCGGCTGTGGAGCTAAGTGAGCGATTTGAAGAAATATTATGTGATGAATATCAGGATAGTAACATGGTTCAGGAAACGCTTCTTACAATGATATCTAAAGAACGCTATGGGCAGCCTAATATATTTATGGTAGGTGATGTCAAACAGAGTATATATAAATTCCGGCTGGCTAAACCGGAGCTTTTTATGGAAAAGTATGATACTTATACTATGGATGACAGTTTGTATCAAAGAATAGATTTACATAAGAACTTCAGGAGCAGAAGCTGCGTACTTGATGCAATTAATGCTATTTTTTATAAGATTATGGGAAGGAACCTTGGTGGTATTCATTATAATGAAGAAGCAGCCCTTTATTTCGGTGCTGATTTTCCGGAATCTGATGAAAAGATTAGTACAAAGTCAGAAATTATGCTTATAGATGTTTCAAAGGATTCACCTTATCCGGAAAGAGAACTGGAAGCCAAGGCTGTGGCCTTGAGGATTAAAGCGTTGGTTCATCAAACGAAAGGCCTTAAGGTGCTTGATAAGTCAGGTGCCGGATATCGAAATGTTACATACAGAGATATTGTGATTTTGTTAAGGACGATGAGCGGATGGTCAGATACCTTAGTGAAGGCGCTGACAGATGAAGGGATACCAGCCTATGCGGATACGAAGACAGGCTTTTTTGAAACAACTGAAGTCAGGACGATTCTTGCTTTAATGAGCATTGTCGATAATCCTAAACAGGACATCCCTTTTACCGCTGTTTTAACCTCCCCAATCGGCGGCTTTACCAACGAGGAAGTAACCATCATCAGATCCCTGCACACAGGAAGGACAATGGATGAATCCTGTAAAGCATTCCTGAAGCCTGAAGCAGACATGTTTTTAGAGGAATATTTCGATTTAGGCAGATGCAATGAAATCAGAGGAAGGCTTATAAAATTTATAGAGATGCTTAATCGTTTTAGGAGAATGGTTCCCTTTATGTCCATTCATGAACTGATTCGCTTGTTTTACGATCAAACCGGTTATTATCAGATGGCTTCGGCAATGGTTTTAGGTGAGCAAAGGCAGGCGAATCTTGATATGCTGGCGGAGAAAGCCATCGTTTATGAAAAAACAAGCTATAGAGGATTGTTTAATTTTATACGCTATATAGAGCAGCTTAAAAAATATGATGTGGATTTCGGAGAAGCCATTATTTTAGGAGAGCATCAAGATACGGTCCGGATTATGAGCATTCATAAAAGTAAAGGCTTAGAATATCCGGTGGTTTTTGTATCCGGTATGAGTAAATCATTTAATCACCAGGACGCAAGAGCCTCCTTGATTCTGCATTCTGATTATGGCTTCGGACCTGATGCCGTCGATTTAAAGCTGCGGATGAAGTGCCCTACACTGATTAAAAAAGTCATGGCTAAAAAAACAGTCTTAGAGAATTTGGGAGAAGAGCTGCGGGTATTATATGTAGCTTTGACCCGTGCTAAAGAAAAATTGATTATGACTGGGACAATCAAGGATGTTGATAAGTCTGCTTTAAAGTGGCATTTTCATAATGCCGGAAATGATGGAAAGATGCCTTTAAATATACTGATCCAGGCAAGCCATTATCTAGATTGGATCATGCCGGTGGCAGAAAAGCGACAGGATACTTTTGATATACAAAGAGTCGATAGCGGTGATTTAATACAAAATGAAATGGGTGTTCATGCATCACGAGGGGTAAACCGTCAGGCGTTGCTGGATTGGGATGAAACCAGGGTGTTTGATGCTGATATAAGCCAGATGATTGAAGGGCGCTTAGGCTGGACATATAAATATGACAATGAGACTCGTTTATATGCTAAAATGACTGTTTCGGAACTGAAAAAAATGGGGCAGAATCAAGATGAAGTATGGTCTGAGAATATGATAAAGCCGGTATCAACCGGAAATGCCGCGTTGCGGGGAACTGTCATCCATAAGGTTTTAGAACAAATGGATATAGCCGGGATCAGAACGAAACAAGATGTGGACACTCTGGTTGAAAGTCTCGTGGAATGTAGAAAAATTACTTCTGAGGAAGCAGGGCTAATTGATTGCTGGGAAATATATTATTTTACCAGGACCACGCTGGCAAAGCGTATGGCTGCAGCAGACAGACGGGGACTGCTATTTAAAGAAAAGCAATTTGTGATAGGGGTTGAGGCAAATCAGCTTGATGAAGCCTTGTTAAGCGATGAGACGATTCTTGTACAAGGGATTATTGATGCCTATTTTATTGAAGAGAATCATATCATTCTGGTGGATTATAAGACAGATTATGTGGAAGATGGACAGGCGGAGGTTTTGGTCCGCAGATATGAGAATCAGCTTAAATATTATGGGAAAGCCATTGAGCAATTGACGGGTATGCCAGCCTTGGAAAAATATATTTATTCTTTTGCCCTGGGAAGAGAGCTTGCGTTATGAAAAGAATATGTTTAGATTATAATCTTGTCAATTAAGGGTATGCTTGTATACATCAATGAAAAAGTTGCAATAATAACATATAAAAGTTAATTTAAGAAAGGTGTATACGATGGGTAAGAAGAAGGAAAAACCAATTGATATTCATAATCTGAAACCAGAAGAAAAATTAAAGCTTGAAATAGCACAGGAAATAGGTCTTTATGATAAAGTGCTTGAAAATGGCTGGAAGTCATTGACAGCAAAAGAATCCGGCCGAATTGGCGGACTTATTACAAAAAGGAAAAAAGAGATGAAAAAAGAGGACTTGTCAAATATAGAATCTTAGTATAGGAGCCATTACAAAATAGCTGGGAAATCAACTATGGGTAATGGCTCCTGTTTTTTCAAGTAGTGCCTCCAACGATTTTTGAAAGTTCATGTTATCTTTTGCGGTTCGTTTTTTAATATGTCCGTGATAATGACCAGTTTTACGCTGCTTCTTTGAAATGTGGCGCTCAAGGAGCATCTGGTCGATATTGTCAGCCGTATATTGCCGGCCGCTGTGATGCAGGGCATAAGCACCTTTTGCCAGAGCCATAGTGGCAACTCCATAATCGCCGGTAATTACAATGTCTCCGGATTCGGTTTGATTAATTAATGCAAAATCAACCGCATCGGACGACTTGCTTACAGTAATAATTTTGCTATAATCAGAGTATAGCTGATGGCTCGTGTCTATGAACATCAATACGGCAATATTGTTTTTTTGAGCTGCATCTTCAATAATGGCTTTTACCGGACAGGCATCGGCGTCAACAAGTATTTTCAAAATAAACTCCATTTCCAATTGTATTTTTACAAACCTATTTTATTTCGGTTACGGCGGGTATTATACCATATTACGTACGTAATCCGCAAATGATTAGACCGAAAGCAATAAGAACGACAGTTAGCCAAAAAGAAACTCTGTTAATTATAGCACACAAACAGTATATGTCAATGGTGGCGAAAAACTATTTACAGACTTTACCCTTGCTAAAATCAGGTAATTCCGTATATAATGATTAAGTAAGAACAAGGAGGAAAACGATGGGAGCATATCAGAGTTTTGCCAAAGTTTATGATACATTAATGGATAATATTCCTTATGATAATTGGGGAGAATATCTTGTTAGCCTGCTTAAGAGGTATGGAATCAACGATGGCCTAGTTTTAGATTTAGGCTGTGGAACCGGTAATATTACAGGTTTTCTGTCTGAAAATCACTATAGCATGATAGGTCTGGATAATTCTGAAGATATGCTGATGATTGCAAAGGACAAAGCGTTAGAGAATAAACAAGATATATTATACCTGCTTCAGGACATGAGGAATTTTGAGCTATATGGTACGGTAAAAGCAGTCGTAAGCACTTGCGATAGCTTGAATTATATATTAGATGAAGATGAGTTGCTTCGCATATTTGAATTGGTGAATAATTATTTAGATCCAGGAGGTATATTTATATTTGATTTAAATACACTCTATAAGTATGAAGAAATTCTGGGAGACAAAACAATTGCCGAGAATCGGGAGGATTGCAGTTTTATCTGGGATAATTATTATGATAAAGGAAGCAGGATTAATACTTATGATTTAAGTATCTTCTTAAAAGCTGATTTTAATGAGTACGAGGGTGAAGAACTATTTTGCCGTTTTACTGAAAAACATTATCAAAAGGCATATCAGCCGGAAGCGATCAGGGCTTTAATCCACAGATCCGGCTTAGAATTCGTTGAAATGCTGGATGCGTTTACAGAAAATCCTCCCAATGTGCACAGTGAACGTATTTATGTCATTGCCAGAGAAAAAGATAAACAAAGATAGAATGAATGGAGATAAACGATGTCAGATTACATTATAAGAGCTACAGGAGCTGGCCACCAGGTACGAATTTTTGCCGCAACAACTAAAGAACTTGTAGAAACAGCCAGAGAATATCATAATACAAGCCCGGTGGCGACTGCTGCCATAGGACGTCTTTTAACGGCTGGAGCTATGATGGGAACTATGTTAAAAGGAGAAAAAGATAAATTAACACTGCAAATCAAATGCGATGGTCCTATACGCGGCTTAACAGTGACTGCAGATTCGGGAGGGGTAGTCAAGGGATATGCTGGAAATCCTCAGGTGATGCTTCCTCCAAGTAAAGCCGGTAAGTTGGACGTAGGTGGAGCGCTTGGGCATGGCATGTTAAGTGTTATTAAAGACATGGGACTTAAAGAGCCTTATTCGGGGCAGACTCATTTGGTTTCAGGTGAAATTGCTGAAGACTTAACTTATTACTTTACGGCTTCTGAACAAGTTAACTCAAGTGTAGCCCTTGGTGTCCTGATGGAAAAAAATAATACAGTTAAGCAGGCCGGCGGCTTTATTTTACAAGTGATGCCCTTTGCCGAAGAAGAAGTTATTTCTAAAACTGAAGAGAATATTAAAAATATCCATGCGGTCACCTCACTTCTGGAAGCAGGACACACTCCAGAGACTGTTATCAAAGAAGTGCTTAATGGCTTAGAACCCCAGATATTAGATCAAATACCTGCAAAATTTTACTGTGACTGTTCCAGAGAAAAGGTTAAAAATGTGCTTATAAGTATGGGAAGACAGGAAATTCATTCTATGATTGATGATAAAGAGCCTGTGGAGGTACATTGTCATTTTTGTAATAAAGATTATATTTTTCAATTAGAAGAGTTAGAAAGATTGCTTAAATCTTTATAAAATTTATAAAATATTCTTTTAAATACTTGAAAATTGCATATAGTATGGTAGAATATGAATATGTTTATTAGCACTCGACAGGATAGAGTGCTAATAATTAAAGTTATACAGACGAACGATTTTACAAGATAATATACAATAAAAAGGGAGGTTATTTAATGAAAGAAGAAGACAACAAAGGTTTGAATTTAAAAGAAAGTAATACCGGCAGTAATCAATCAGGCAATCGCCCTGGCGGTGGAACCCCTGGCGGAACCGGAACGCCTCCAAGACTTGACAAATGGGTTCTTTACCTCATGATTGGCCTGGTAGCGACAATTTTATTTAATACATTTTTTACGCCGGCTTTAATGAATGCGACCACTAAAGAGATCACATATACAGAGTTTATTTCAAAAGTAGAAGCCGGACGAGTTGATTCTGTTGTTATACAGAATGAGAGAAATCGCATTGTTATAATTCCTAAAGAAACAGAAGATTCAGATTGGGCTGAAAATATAACTTATTATACAGGGATTGTGGAAAATCCTGGGCTGACGGAATTTCTAAGTGAGCATGATGTAACTTTAAGTGCAGAAATACCAACACAAGCTTCACCATTGATAACGCTATTGAATTTACTCTGGCCGATTATCCTGACCGTATGGCTGATATCATTTTTCAGTAAAAGGCTTATGGGCAAGATGGGTGGAGGCATGGGTTCCGGTCTTGGCAAGAGCAATGCCAAGATATATGTCCAGACCGGAACAGGAATAACATTTAAAGATGTTGCAGGTCAGGATGAAGCTAAGGAATCATTAATGGAGATAGTGGATTACCTTCATAATCCGGCCAAGTATAAAGATATCGGGGCAAAGCTTCCCAAAGGGGCATTATTAGTGGGACCTCCAGGTACAGGCAAGACATTGCTTGCGAAAGCGGTAGCCGGTGAAGCAGGTGTTCCTTTCTTTTCAATATCAGGATCGGACTTTGTTGAGATGTTTGTCGGTATGGGAGCATCAAGAGTCCGTGATTTATTCAAGCAGGCTTCGGAAAAAGCCCCCTGTATTATCTTTATTGATGAGATTGATGCAATAGGTAAGAGCAGAGATAATAACATCGGTGGCAATGATGAACGTGAACAGACATTAAATCAGCTGCTTTCAGAGATGGATGGCTTTGATGCTTCAAAAGCAGTCGTTGTGCTCGCGGCAACAAACAGGCCGGAGATTCTTGATAAGGCACTTAGAAGACCAGGGCGTTTTGACAGGACAATAAGCGTGACCCAGCCGGACAAACAGGGAAGAATAGATATATTAAAGGTGCATACAAAGAAGGTACGTCTGGATGAGACCGTTGATTTAGAAGAAATAGCGCTGGCAACATCAGGGGCTTCAGGCGCAGATTTAGCGAATATTGTTAATGAGGCTGCATTGAGGGCCGTAAGATTTAACCGTAAGACTATAGCACAGGAGGATATGTTTGAGTCTGTTGAAGTAATTATTGCAGGCCAGCAGCGCAAGAATCATATCTTAAGCAAGGAAGAGAGAACTATTGTTGCTTACCACGAAATAGGCCATGCCCTTGTTGCCGCTAAACAAAAAGGGACGCAGCCGATACAAAAGATTACGATTATTCCAAGGACATCAGGTGCACTGGGTTACACAATGCAAATGCCTGAAGAAGAACGTTTCTTAATGAAGAAAGATGAAATGCTTAAGGAAATTATTACTATACTTGGTGGAAGGGCTGCAGAAGATGTTAAATTTGGAACAAATACCACAGGAGCCTCTAATGATATTGAAAAAGCAACCGATTTAGCAAGACGTATGGTGACTATGTATGGTATGTCACAAGAATTTGGTATGATGGGCTTAGAATTGCCGGGAAGTCAATACATGGATGGGCGGCCGGTAAAAACTGCTTCAGAAGGAACGATGGAACGCGCTGATGAAATCATTCGAAGAACATTGGAAGATTCTTATAAACAGGCAGTCATGATTTTAAGTGAAAATCAAGAAAACATGGATAAAGCTTCCAAATATTTGTTAGAAAAAGAAACGATCACTGGTAAAGAGTTTATGGATATATTAGGCGAAGAAGAGAAGAAACCAGATGTTGAATCGGACAAAGAAGAAATCATTTAGTTAGATGTATAGAAGAGAGTTGAGAAATTGGGTTTCTCAACTCTCTTCGTTTTCTGATTCCTCTTCCGACTCCTCTTTAACAATTCTTAGGAAGTCCGCTTCCTTTTTCTTAAGCGTAGGTATAAATCTTCTTGCTATCTTACCTTTTCCCCTTGCTTTTACGTAGAAAAAGCCAATGGCGGAGAATACGGCGGCACCGATAAAATTAACAAATAAATCCTTCATTGTATCGAAAAGACCGATGTCCAGATAGCCGTCTATACCAAGAGATTCTCCATTAATTGCCACATCTTTGATATTATCGATGGTTACCACCGTATTGGTTCCTGTCGGATCTAGATACACTGTATTGATCGTGTGGATAACTGTATCTTTCTGCATATCATAACCTAAAAAAATATCCATACCAAATTCAAAGAATTCCCAGACAATGCCGATGGTCATTGAGAAACAAAAAGCAACTATAGCCATAAATAATGGAGATAAATTGAATTTGATTTTCTCATTATGGTTAAGGATATCAACCAGAGAAAATCCAATAGCCGCAGCTAAAAAACCATTGATGATATGTAGGGCAGTATCCCAAATCGGATACTTGATATAATAAGAGCTAATCTCCCCCAGAATTTCGGCAGCAAAAATAAAAAGTAATATAATGATTTCCAAGGTTGTCGGCAGTTCGATCCTAAAGTTTACCTGGACAAAACTGGGAATAATAAATAAAAACAAAGTGAGTATACATAAGAAAACATTTTCATAATTTCTATTATATATCTGCAATATCATCATTAGAATCACTGCAATTCTGAGAACAAAATAGACTACAAAGGAACTCTTATGTTCATGGAGTTCCATTTGAATAGCCTTCATCATCCGAATAATTTTTTTTCTTATCATTTCCCTCTTCTGTCCCTTTCCTTGAAGATGTCCTTATTTTTCGTTCAATTTCTCATCGCAATAGACACAGCGGTATGTACGTGTGTCTATATCTGTTAGCTTAAATACATGAGTTAATTCCTGCTCAATGGAGGTAATGCATCTGGGATTCTTACAAGTGACCACATTGGTGACGGTTTTAGGTAATGTAAGATTCTTTTTTTCTGTGATTTTACCGCCTCTGATAACATTGATCGTAATGTTGTTATCAATAAAGCCAAGAATATCTAAGTCTAAATCCAGTTCCCCCTGAACCTTGATAATGTCTTTCTTTCCCATCTTATTACTGGTGGCATTTTTGATGATTGCGACCTGGCAGTCTAACTTACCAAGTTTTAAATATTTATAAATATCCATACTTTTACCGGCCTTTATATGGTCAATAACATAGCCGTTTTCAATACCACTAATGTTTAGCATACAGCCACCTCCAATAATTTCATAATAAGAGCCATTCTTACATAAACGCCGAACCGGGCCTGTTTAAAATAAACAGCTCTTGGATCCTTGTCGACTTCTATAGAAATTTCATTGACCCGCGGCAATGGATGGAGTACAAGCATATTGTCCTTTGCCGGCTTCATCTTAGCAGCATCAAGTATATATCGGTCTTTTAAACGAATGTAGTCATCTTCGTTAAAGAAACGTTCCTTCTGTACACGTGTCATATATAAAATATCTAATTCAGGCATGACATCTTCCAGTACCTCTACTTCTTTAAAAGGTATGTTTTTGTCGATTAATACATCCTTGCGTATATATGTGGGAATCCTTAATTCTTCAGGAGATATCATCACAAAACGGATATCGGGATAACGAACCAGTGCATTGATTAAAGAATGTACGGTACGACCGAACTTTAAATCACCGCAAAGGCCTATCGTTAAGTTTTTAAGTCTTCCTTTTAAACTGTGGATTGTCAACAGATCTGTTAAAGTCTGAGTGGGATGTTGATGTCCGCCGTCACCGGCATTGATAACGGGAATAGAAGAATTAAGAGATGCCACATAAGGCGCCCCTTCTTTTGGGTGGCGCATCGCTGCAATATCAGCATAACAAGAGATAGTACGAATCGTATCTGCCACACTCTCTCCTTTGGCTGCCGAGCTGGAATCGGCACTGGAAAAGCCAAGGACATTGCCTCCTAAGTTCAACATGGCCGCTTCAAAGCTTAAACGGGTGCGGGTGCTGGGTTCATAGAAGAGCGTAGCTATCTTCTTGCCTTTACATACTGAATCATACTTACCCGGATTATCCGCAATATCTTCTGCCAACAATAAAATTTCTTCTGTTTCTTCAACAGATAAATCTAATGGACTGATTAAGTGTCTCATAAATACCTCCGATGTAAAATCATATAGTAGGTGATTCTTACCCTATCAAATATAATAATACAAAATTGCTAATTATACCATAGTTTTTCAAGTTTTTCTTAAAAAAGAAATATTAAAATTTTCTTAAAATAAGGTTTGACATATCTAAGATGCTGTGTTATTCTTATGATGTTACGGATAAAACGTGATACAATTATATTTTTTTTGGAGGATTAAAAATGAATAAGGGTACAGTTAAGTGGTTCAACAACCAAAAAGGCTTCGGATTTATTTCTGATGAAGACGGAAACGACGTATTCGTACATTACACTGGTCTTGCTATGGATGGTTTTAAATCATTAGAAGAAGGGCAAGAAGTAGAATTCGAAGTTGTTAATGGTGCTAAAGGCCCTCAGGCAACAAACGTTGTAAAATTATAATCGGCAGGATTTTCAGTATTCCTTGTTCTATCATATAAAATTTCAAGAATTTTTATTTAGAATAAAGCTATATTGTAATATCAGTGATTACCTAAGGGGTTATCCGCATGGATAACCCCTTTTGGTTGATATAGTGAAATGGAAGGTTAATATGATTAAAGAAAATTTTAATAAATTGTTGCAGCAGGAAGATGTCAGGAAGCAATTAATTGAGATCCGCAAACATATTAAAGATAGCAATCAAAAAAGCACGTTTCTTGAGTGCCTTCATGGTGATATTACCATATTAAATCAATTGCTGCATCATGAAGATGCAAAAGTACGAAAGAATACGGCACTGATTTTAGGCGAGTTAGGCGCCCAGGAAAGCCTTGATTTGATTTTTGAAACCTATATTAAGGAAGCTAAACTATTTGTACGTGCCTCTTATTTGACTGCTATGGGGCAACTCGATTACAGAAAGTATTTAGAGGCTTTGAAGCAGCAGCTTAAAACACTTAGTGCCGGTCGAATTCTTCCCGAGGAAGAGAAGCACAAAGAAGATGAAATCCGGCAGTTAAGAGAAATGATTTTTCTCATTGAAAGACCCAAACCACATATTTTTACTGGCTTTAATAAAACCTTAAAGATGGTATTAATTACGCCGAAGAAGCTGGAAGATATAACGATGAAGCAACTGGAAGATATGGGGATTACGGCAGATAAGATGTCCGGCGGTGTTATGGTAAAATCAAATCGCTTAACAGACATTATGCAAATACGTACATTTAAGAGCGTTTTGCTGCTGCCCTGGGATTTAGGCCGAGTAGAGGGCAATTGTATCAGTATGGCAGGAACCCTTCTGAAAAAGGGGTTACTTACCTATCTTGGTGAAGTACATGAACAGGGCGGACCATATTATTTCCGTCTGGATATTAAGACAAAGATGAGCCTGGGTGAAAAGTCAAAACTTGCCAGGCAACTTGCCCGGGAATTAGAAAAACTATCCGAATATCAATTAATCAATTCAACATCAAATTATGAAATAGAAATACGTCTAATCGAGAATAGATCAGGCGGCTATTTAATTTTTTTAAAACTGTATACAATGAAAGATGAACGGTTTAGCTATCGTAAGTATGCTATAGCGTCCTCTATTCAGCCGTCAATAGCTGCCACGGTTGTTCAGATAGCCAGACCATATATGAAAGAAAAAGCGAATGTGTTAGATCCCTTTTGTGGTGTCGGAACAATGCTGGTTGAAAGAAATATTGGACTAAAAGCAAGAAGCCTCTATGGGATAGATACTTTTGGACAGGCCATATTGCAGGGCAGAGAGAATGCCGGACTTGCCAGGACTGCGATTAACTTTATTAACCGTAATTTCTTTGATTTTAAGCATGAATATAAATTTGACGAGATTATTACCGATATGCCGAGACGGACAGGGAGGATAGATGCCGGACATATTGAAGCTTTATATCGGTGTTTCTTTGACAAGCTGCCGGAAGTCATGGCAGACCGGAGTGTTATTATTCTCTATGCCAATGAGAAAGAACTTTTGGAAAGAGAGATAAGACGTTGTGATTATATTAAAGTACTGAAATATAAATTATTAACTACAAAAGATAATTATTTCATTGCTATATTAAGCGTCACTTTGGGATAAGAAAGGAGTCTTGAATGAAACTTATTTCTTGGAATGTTAATGGATTGAGAGCGGCTGTAGGTAAAGGATTTATGGAGACTTTTACAGCCATTGATGCAGATATATTTTGTCTGCAGGAAACCAAGTTACAGGAAGGGCAAATAGACCTTAAGCTTCCTGGATATCACCAATACTGGAATTATGCAGTGAAAAAAGGTTATTCGGGAACGGCAGTATTTTCGAAAAAGGAAGCGCTCAGCGTCAAGTGTGGCCTGGGTATAGAAGAACATGATCAGGAAGGCAGAGTGATTACCCTGGAATATGATGATTTTTACTTGATAAATGTTTATACCCCCAATTCAAAGGAGGGATTAGCCAGGATAGACTACAGAATGATATGGGAAGATACCTTTAGAAAGTATTTGAAAGAACTGGAAAAAACAAAACCTGTTATTCTGTGCGGAGACTTAAATGTAGCTAATGAAGAAATAGATTTGAAGAATCCAAAGGCTAACCGTAAAAATGCAGGTTTTAGCGATCAGGAGCGTGAAAAAATCAAAGAGCTCTTAGCAGACGGATTCATTGATACATTCAGATATTTTAATCCGGACAAAGTGGGAGCTTATTCATGGTGGTCATATAGATTTAGCGCCAGGAAGAATAATGCAGGCTGGCGTATCGATTACTTTATTGTTTCTGAGTGCCTAAAAGAAAAATTGGTCCACGCTGATATATTATGTGATGTCTACGGTTCGGATCATTGCCCTGTGGAACTTCAGGTAAAGGTGGGATAATATGAAAAGGATTACTTTGATGGTTGTACGGTTGTTGTACATAGTGCCAATATGGTTGTACAAAATCTGGAAATATTCAAAAGACGGCAATTATGAAAAGTACGATGATGTATTTAGATATAATTTTCTTCAAAAAATAACCACGCGGGTTAACCGTGCGGGAAGGGTGACGGTAACATGCAGCGGACTTGAAAATTTGCCAAAGGATAATGGGTTTGTCATCTTTCCAAATCATCAGGGATTATTTGATGGGCTTGTATTTCTTGAAACCCTTGGCAGGCCCTTTTCAATTATTATGAAGAAGGAAGTTGAAAATACTTTTCTGGTCAAGCAGGTTCGTTTGATTATCGGTGCAAAAATCATGGACCGTGATGATGTGAGGCAATCAATGAAGATTATTAAAGAAATCTCTAATGAGGTAAAAGAAGGGAAGAATTATATTATTTTTGCTGAAGGAACCAGAAGTAGGAAGGGGAATGAAATTCTATCTTTTAAAGGCGGTGCATTCAAGAGTGCAGTTTACGCAAAAGCACCCATTGTTCCGGCGGCATTAATTGATGCTTTTAAAGCCTTTGATACGCATTCGATAAAAAAAATCACCGTGCAGGTACACTATTTAAAACCTATTGAATATGAAGAATATAAAGATATGAAAACAAGGGAAATCACCGGGTTGGTTGAAGAGAGAATAAGGCAGGCTATTAAAGAAAATATCATTACAGACTAATCATAATAAAAAATAAGGAGCATGTAAATCGCAAGAAAATTTGTGGTTTATCTGCTCCTATATTTTGCATGAGGATGATTTTACCTATTATTATAAAAAACACGCATTGCTTTTCTGGCGTCTTCCTTCATACCGTTTATTCCTGCAAGGGAAATATCGTGGAAGAATGTGCTTTCTTTACCGGGATTGCTTCCTAAGTAATTTAAAACCTCCCGGCCTCCTGCCATAGACATATATGTAAAATAATTGATTTTTGTAATACCATTTCTAATTGCAGCTTTAAAATCTTCATCGGAAACGCCTGAACCACCGTGCATTACAAATGGGATGTCAATTTTATTTTTTATTTCTGTAATTCTGTTTAAATCAAGGCTGGGCTCTGTCAGATATACCCCATGGGTTGTGCCAAAGGAGATTGCCAGGGCGTCTACATCAGTTGCATCGACAAATTCTTTAGCTAAATCCGGGTTGGTATAGCAGTCTTCTACACTTGAATAATCTGACATCCCCACTGGTCCACGGCCTTCACCGCCGCCAAGGGCAGATGTAAAAATATGCCCCAACTCGGCTTCCACAGAGACGCCTGACGCATGGGCTATTTTTGTAACTTCTTTTGTTTCATTAAGGTTTTTTTCAAAGCTTTTGGCTGATGCATCATACATAACAGAAGTAAAGCCTAACCTAATTGCCTGCATACAGAGCTCAAAGCTTGTGCCATGGTCTAAGTGGACACATACAGGAACTTTGGCACGTTTAGCAAAGTCAAGCATAATTGGGCCGATGATATCTAGCGAAATTAAGTTTTCATGAACTTCAGCATGTTGAAGGATCACGGGAATATTCTCTTCTTCGGCAGCTTGAATTACGGCCATGATGCTTTCGAGGTTAGGGACATTAAAAGCACCTACGGCGTATTTTTGTTTGTGGGCTTCTGATAGTATCTCTTTCATAGTAACCAACATTATTGTTCACTCCATTCTTTGATTTTTCTGACAATGAATTATCTATTATATAATCAGCGATAATATAATTTAATTATCGCTGGTAGTTTGTTGTTTGTTTATCATGGCAGCCTTAAGTAGTTCGTTTGCATTAGTTTGAATAGATGCACCGGGTAAAAACAATCCGGAAGAACCACCGGTAAAGATACTGGCCCCTGCCGATGCCAGTAAAGGAATGGTTTTTTTATTAACATTTCCATCAGCCTGTATACGAGTCGTTAAGTTTGCATGATTGAGCAGGTTATGCATCATGTAAATGTGTTCCAGTGCCTTTGTTTGTAAACGCTGGCCTGAGAATCCGGGATTAACGGTGAGCTTTAAGATCCATGGACAATATGAAGCCAGTTCGGTAAAGTCATCTCCTGGCGGGGTGGAAGCTTTATAGGCAAGGATTGGTGTTTTTCCTAAGGCCTTTATTTGATTGAAAACATCTAAAGGTTTTTTCATGGCTTCATAATGGACGGCAATATAATCCCCACCCGCCAGGGCAAATGATTCTATATACCGTTCGGGTTCGAAGACGGCCAGATGGACTTCGACAGGCAGAGTTATGTGAGGCTTCATCTGGTTAAGCAATGTTTCGCCTAAGACGAAACAATTATTGAACCTTCCATCGACAACATCATAATGATAGAATTTTATGTCAGAACATTCAATGGAGTCAATCTGCCGCTGGAGCTTGAAATAATCCATACATGATACGGAAGCGGATAAAATATTCATAAATGGTTCCTTCTTCTTTGATATTATTATAAATGGTCAGGAGTCCTTAAAGTGATTGTAATACAGAAATAGTAAATTTGCAAATGAAATTACCACAGGTAACAAATTATTGGTGGACTAAACTAAAATAAAGCTATATATTTGTGCATTAAGTATAAAAATAAATAATAATTAATATAATAGTTGACAACAACGACAAAAATTGATATGGTTATGAAAAATACCAATGGTAATAAGAGAATATACCTGTGGTAATATAGGGGGGTGAGAAAAATGATCGGTGTAGTTATAGCGACCCATGCCATGCTTGGGCAGGGAATTATTAATGCGGTAGAACTAATAGCCGGAAGACAAACGAATGTTATAGCTATAGGACTGGAACATGGTGACAGCATTGATGAATTTGAGGCAAAAGTATATGCGGGACTTGAAGAATTAGATGAAGGTGACGGTGTCCTTGGGTTTGTCGATTTTTTTGGCGGAACGCCGTCTAATGTTATGATGCGATGCATGCAGAAAAAGAAGTTTACATGCATTACGGGAGCTAATATGCCAATGCTGATAGAGGCGTTGACTAACCGGGACGGTTGTACACTTGAAGCATTAGAGCATCTATGCTTAGAGGCTGGACGCGAAAGTGTGCTTAAACTTGAGGATGTTTATCGTGATGTGCATAAGCAGGGACTTAAGGAGGAACCGGAAGATTTTTAGAGTAACGAAAACTATAAGTATAAGGGGGGCTTCCTGATGAAAGAAATTGTACTAACAAGGATTGATGACCGTTTAATTCATGGGCAGGTAATGACATCCTGGTTAAATTACACAAGTGCAAATAAAATCATGGTGGTTGACGATGAGGTTGCTAAGGATACATTTATGAAAGGCATACTTAAGGCTTGCGTGCCGGCAAATATCATGATTGCGGTATTTACTGTTGAAGCTGCGGTGGCAAGACTAAAAAAAGGCTCAAAACCTACGGATCGGATGATTATTCTAGTAAAGTTTCCAAAAACATTATACCGCATGATGAAGATGGGGATTCAGTTTGAAAAAATCAATATTGGAGGGATGGGAGTACGGGGAGATCGTACCAAGTTCTATAAAAACATATCGGCATCTGTGGAAGAGAAGAAAATGTTAAAAGAAATGATTGATGGCGGAAGCAAGGTCACTGTTCAAATTATTGCAGAAGATAATGCGACTGATGTTTCTAAACTATTGTAGGTATCAAAGGGGGAGGATTTTAATATGACTATTTCGTTACTTCAAGCATTTTTAATAGGTGTTACATATTATCTGGGGACGATTGGAACACCTTGGCTTTCTTTGTTAGGTAGTATCAGTGTTTTATATAAACCATTGGTTGCGGGTACTGTAGTTGGGTTTATTATGGGGGATCCGGTGCAAGGTTGTATCATCGGGGCGGCAATTAACTTACCATATATCGCTTTCATTTCAGCCGGCGGGACGGCGCCTCAGGACCCAGGCCTTGCCGGAACATTAGGAACAGCATTAGCGTTGGCGGCAGGTGTTAATCCAAGCGTCGCAATTACCCTGGCATTACCCCTTGGATTACTGGGAACGATTATTTGGGTAACCCATATGACGGTCGACGTATTTTTTGTACATATGGCAGATAAAGCGGCAGAAGAAGGAAATTTGGAAAAAATTTGTTTTCTTCATGTTGTTCCGCCTCAAATATTTATGGCTGTTATATGTATTGTGCCGGTTACAATTGGTGCTTACTTTGGCGCGGATGCGGTATCTGGTGTGGTCGCAGCCCTCGAAGGTACGCCTCTGCATGTGCTTGAAGTCATCGGTGGCCTGCTTCCGGCAATTGGTATCGCCATGAATTTACGTTCAATAGGCAGGCCTGGAACATTATTATTCTTTATTGTTGGATTTGTGTTAGTTGTTTACCTAGAACTTCCTGTAATTACTGTAGCTGTTTTAGCCGGTGCCATTGCATATTTCTATGCCAAACAGAGTGATGGGAGTAAAACGGTTGTGGCCGGATCCGATCAGATGATTAGTGAAGAGGAGGAATTTTAGTTATGGCTGAACAAAGAGAAAGACACTTAACTAAAAAAGAAGTTAGAAATGCATTTTGGAGATGGACATTTTTTTCACATGCAAATTATAATTATGAACGTTTGGAAGCAACAGGAATGATTCATTCATTTAAGCATGTTATAAAAAAATTATATGGCGATAAACCTGATGAATATAAAGCTTGTTTAAAGCGTCATATGCAGTTTTATAATACAGAGCCTCATTTTGGTGGGGTGATCAGTGGTATCGTATTGGCTATGGAGGAAGAAAGAGCTAATGATGCGCCCATTACTGATGAGGCAATCAATGGTATTAAAACTGGTTTAATGGGTCCTTTTGCAGGCATTGGTGATACATTATGGCAGGGAACATTGACACCTATTCTTCTGGCTTTCGGTATCAGCCTGGGTTCCCAGGGAAATTTATTAGGTCCTTTACTTTATACGATGTTAATGTTTGGAATTATGTTCCCAATATCCTATCTTGTTTGGATGAAAGGCTATGAGCTGGGTAAAGAAGGTATTGAAAAAATCATGGGCGGAAACCTGTTAAAACAGATTATTACAGGTGCATCGGCAATGGGAGCCATGGTTCTCGGCGCGCTGTCGGCATCCTTTGTTAAAGTAGAGACGCCTCTGGTATTTAGAAATGGGGACATTGAGATGGTTATCCAGACAACCGTATTTGATCAGTTGTTTAAAGGGATTTTACCATTGTCAGTAACCCTGCTGACCTTATACTTATTGAAGAATCGCCAGATGAAAGCAACCACGGTTATGCTCATCTTAATTTTAGTTGGTGTCATTAGTGGTATGACTGGTATCCTATAATAATTGGAATATTGTCGGATGCCAAAATAAATAAAGCAAGCAAGGAGATTGGTTGGAATAATGATAGATATAATGAAGACTGTAGTATTTACCGACATTGAGAAGATAGAAGTTCAAGAATGGCCGGTTCCGGAAGTTCCGGACGATAAAATTTTAATAAAAGTGGATGCCTGTGCAATATGCACATGGGAACAACGTGTATACACTGGCATTAAAAAAGTAGATTTTCCTTTTATAGGCGGACATGAAATTTCCGGAACAATTTTGAAAACGGGTAGTAATATCAATAAACAAGCCTGGAAAACAGGAACCAAGGTTGTTGTTGGAGTGAACCTTGTTTGTAGGAACTGCTATCAATGCAAAAGTGGAAATGAACAAAATTGTGAACATTTTGATCACAGCAAGCATATGGAGGGGCTGCCCTACAGAGGGATGGGTGGACTAAGCAGCCATTTATTAGTACATCCTGATAATGTCTTCCACTATTATAAAATAACCCCGGAAGAAGCGACGATTGCGGAGCCGCTATCCTGTGTCTTACATAGCGTTGAATCTGGAGACATACAGTTTGGGGATACAGTTGTTGTTATTGGCTGTGGTATTATGGGATTACTTCATGTAATATTGTCGGTGCACAGGGGAGCCAGTGTAATTGCTTCGGATGTCGATGAAGAAAGACTTGAACTGGCTTTGAAGCTGGGCGCTTCTTATACTGTAAATCCAGATAAAGAAGATTTGGGAGAAAAAGTAGTGGAAATCACTGGCGGAATTAAGGCACAGGTGGTCTTTGATACAACACCGGCTGCAAAAGTTGTGAATGATGGAATGAAATGTTTGAGCAACAATGGAAAATTAGTGTTATATAGTTCGTTTTATCCGGATGTGCCGGTATCGTTTAGTCCAGACTGGCTTCATAAAAGTGCGGTAAGGCTGATAGGAACAGCCAATTCTAATACTGCGGATTTTGTTAAAGCTACGCGTTTATTATCCGAAGGCATAGTTAAGGTTAAACCGTTTATCAGTGAAGTTTATGAGCTGGAAAATGTGTCAGATGCCTTTGAAGCAGCCATTAAGGGTAACAACTTTAGGGTAATCGTAAAATTTTAAAGCATATATTGAAAATAATTTCTAATATTAAGGTTACATGTGTTATAATATATCTATTTAGAAGATTATTCAAAAAAATAGTTGCATGAATGGATTTTATTATGGAGAAAAAGAAAGAAAACTTACTAAAATATATAGAATTAAAAAATAATATGCTGATAAAATTTTCGGATATGCCTTATTATTCCCCTCTTCCAGCAGAAAGGGAGCTTTGTGATATGTTTGGAGTCAGCCGTCCCACAGTAAGAAAAGCACTGGAGCTGCTGAAAGAGGAGAAGAAAATTGTAAAGGTCGCCGGTAAAGGTTCCTTTTTCCTGGGAAATAAAGTACACGTCGATTCCAGCAAGAATTCAAACCTTGCATTTTATAAGGAGGTTTTATGCTCAGGAAGCTATACGAAAAGTAAGGTTTTGGTGCAAAATATTCAAAGGGTGCCAAAGGATGTAGCATTACGTTTAAATATCTCGATAGGGGAGAAAGTATTTCATTTGGAGCGCTTAAGATACATACATAGTGAGTTGTATTCCCTGGCCAATGCCTATGTTCCCATAAAGCTTTGTCCGGAATTGCTTCAGATAGATTTTACTGATACTTCTTTATATAAGACATTAGAGAAGTATGGGGTGTACCCTTACAGGGCAGAGAAGACATTGGAAATAAAACAGGCCAATTCCTATGAAGCCATGCATTTGGGTATTAATGAAGGTGATCCCGTATCTGTTATGCAAACAATTACATATGATAAAAATAATCAAATTGTTGAATATGCAATCACAAGGTCATTAGCATATAAAACACGTTATGAAATGATTGCGTACAATAAAAAAAGCCAGGAATTATAAGAATAACTGTGGAAAGTGGGTTACAGAAGCGGGTAAAGAGCCAAAATGTGCTTGACAAAGAGACATATGCTTGATAATGTATAAATAACGTTAAGAAGGGATTTGGAATCATGGCTGAAAAGTATAGTGTGAATTTTAATGCATCTTACTTTTATTTCTGGGCTTATTATAGTGCAGGACGTTTTTGCTGTCCAGATTCCGATATGCTTAATTAACACAGATTAAGAAGATATGTGATTAAGCCGGTATCATGTGCAGCATGGTGCTGGCTTTTTGGTGTGCCCGGCGGGTACGCATTCGAAGGCAACGAGACAAGGCATTTGGCGAAAGGAGAAAGCTATGATAATTATCTTAAAAAAGAATGCAGATGAGGAAAGTGTTAAGCAATTAAAGGAGCGGCTAAAAAGGCGAGGATTTAGCCTTCATGAGTCTCAGGGAGAAAGTAAGTCTATCATAGGTCTGGTCGGAGATACAACGAAGATTGATGCTGATAATCTAGCTGCCAATGAGGTGGTTGAATCAGTAAGGCGTATACAGGAGCCTTATAAAAAAGCCAACCGAAAGATTCATCCGGAGGACTCCGTCATTTGCATCGGTGATAAACTGATTGGAGGAGGACACTTCCAAGTGATTGCCGGTCCCTGTTCTATTGAATCAAAAGAGCAGATTATTGATGTAGCCAATTCGGTAAAAGCTGCTGGTGCCAGATTGCTCAGAGGAGGGGCATTTAAACCAAGAACATCGCCATATGCTTTTCAGGGATTACAAAACGATGGGCTAAAGCTTTTATTGGAGGCTAAACGAGCTACCGGCCTTCCCATTGTAACGGAACTTATGACGCCTGATCATTTACCATTGTTTGATGAAGTCGATGTGATTCAGATAGGAACACGGAATATGCAAAATTTTGAACTGCTTAAAGAAGTTGGGAAGACGAAAAATACGATACTGCTCAAAAGAGGTATGGCTAATACTTTAGAAGAGTTTATTATGAGTGCAGAGTATATTATGGCCGGCGGCAATGAGAATGTTATTTTATGTGAGCGTGGGATTCGTACATTTGAGCCATCTATGCGCAATACTTTGGATATTTCGGCAATCCCCATGTTAAAGAGGCTATGCCACCTGCCTGTTATTGTTGATCCAAGTCATGCATCAGGAATACATTGGCTGGTAGAACCTTTGTCTATGGCCGCAATTGCAGCAGGCGCAGACGGTTTGATGATTGAAGTTCATAATGACCCTGAAAATGCTTTGTGTGATGGTCCTCAATCATTGAAGCCAGAAAAATTTAGTCAGTTGATGAAGAAGGTTAATCGGGCAGTCAGATTTTATCAGGGAAATGAATAAATAAGGTACTCCAAAAACAGGAAGAAAGCCACAAAAACGGATTTGTTTCCTGTTTCTGGAATCTTAACTTTATTCCATTACAGGTTACTAAAATCAACACCCGTATAAATTTCATAAAGCCACACAGAAACCCTTCTCTTTGTGTTGCCAGAAATGAAAATATCCACTTCGTGCAATGTCCATAAGCCGGAAATTGGGTCTTGTTGGCGTATCCAGCTTCTATGCATTTCTCTTGAATTGCCGTATATCTCGCTATCAATTGTTAATGTTTCTGAAAGCGAATAACTGTCCCTTTCAGAAGCGCTTATACCTCCGTCATATTGAGAAGACGATTTAATATCAACTATAATTGTTGTATCGGAAACAGCGGGTAATAAATACAATACTGCACTAGTACTATTACTATATTGCAATCTATAGATGAGGTTTCCAAAAGGAATATTAAGGTAACTGCCGGACACATTCAAATTTGCGTTAAAAATCTCACTGGGAACTGAACCGGCCGGTCCAGTAGGACCCTGCCCTCCGGTGGGTCCGGTGCAGCCTCTCGGGATCTCAAATTCTAATTCGGCATTATGCTCGTCACCAATGTTGATGACGGTAGCGTCCTCATCACACGCAATGGTCGTAACTGTGTCGATCTCAATGGTTGCGGCCGTGCCGGTCGCACCCGTTGCCCCAACTGCCCCATCTGTGCCAGTGGCTCCGGCAGGCCCAGTGTCGCCAGTGGGCCCAGTGTCGCCAGTGGGACTAGTGGCTCCGGCAGGCCCAGTGTCGCCAGTGGGACCAGTGGCTCCGGCAGGCCCAGTGTCGCCAGTGGGACCAGTGGCTCCGGCAGGTCCAGTGTCGCCAGCGGGACCAGTGGCTCCGGCAGGCCCAGTGTCGCCAGTGGGCCCAGTGTCGCCAGTGGGTCCAGTGTCGCCAGTGGGACCAGTGGCTCCGGCAGGCCCAGTGTCGCCAGT
>Ga0153996_1000033_pt1 | contig 98744 bp, 100 predicted proteins | sample TSNC080MetaG_FD_104728 | JGI IMG/M metagenome (GOLD analysis project Ga0153996, IMG submission 104728) | Attine ant fungus gardens microbial communities from North Carolina, USA - TSNC080 MetaG | ecosystem: Host-associated > Fungi > Mycelium > Unclassified | place: USA: North Carolina, Lumber... | reverse complement strand
TTACAGAAGAACAAATCTACTCAGTAGCGAATAGTAGACTTGGGTGGTATAAGCGAGCAAATGGAAATGTAGTAAACTTCCTATTAAACCCACAGGTTCTAGCAATAAAGAAAGGGAAGCGACTAGGTTTGGTCAATCCCCTTGAGTACTATCTAAGATAGTTTGTAGTAACGTATAAATGTAGTGCCGTATACGAGACCCGTACGTACGGTGCAATGGGAGGGATGATAGATACGTTCTATCTCTCTACCCTATTGAATATAAAGCATGAAGGAAAGGAATGGAAAGAAAAGATGGAAAGAACATTTAGTGAACAAGAATTAGTACGTAGAGAAAAAGCCAAAGAATTAGAACAACAAGGGATTAATCCATTTGGTCAACGTTATGATATTACGCAATTTAGTGGAGATATCAAAAATGAATATGAGCAATTTGATAAGGATATATTACATGAAAAAGCGATTAAAGTTAAAGTGGCAGGAAGAATTATCACAAAAAGAAGACAAGGAAAAGCTGGTTTCATGCATATTCAAGATAGAGATGGACAAATTCAAATCTATGTAAGAAAAGATGCAATTGGAGAAGAAGCTTATGAAATCTTCAAGAAAAGTGATATTGGAGATATTGTAGGAATTGAAGGCGAAGTCATGAAAACGAATCATGGTGAATTAAGTGTGAAAGCAAATGTGTATACACATCTTACAAAAGCATTGCGTCCATTACCAGAGAAGTTCCATGGATTAAGTGATGTCGAAGAAAGATATCGTAGAAGATATGTTGATTTAATTACGAATGAAGATGCAAGAAAAATTGCATTTACTAGACCTAAAATTATTCGTTCAATACAACGATATTTAGATGGACTAGGCTATGTCGAAGTAGAAACTCCTGTATTAAATGCAATATTAGGTGGAGCGAGTGCTAGACCTTTTGTGACACATCATAATACATTAGATATGGAATTCTATTTACGAATAGCTACCGAATTACCATTAAAAAGATTAATTGTTGGTGGTATGGATGCTGTATATGAGATTGGAAGATTATTTAGAAACGAAGGAATGGATAGAACACATAATCCTGAGTTTACAACTGTTGAGTTATATAAAGCATTTACTGATTTAGAAGGTATGATGGATGTAGCAGAAGGGGTTATTTCTAGTGCAGCTATGGATGTATTGGGGACTTACGATGTGGAATATAAAGGACATCGCTTTTCATTAGAACCAAGATATAAAAGAGTAAGAATGACGGATGCGATTAAAGAAAAAGTTGGAATTGATTTTAGAGAAGATTATAGATTTATAGATGCTGTTGGCTTTGCCAAGGAACATGGTATTGAGGTAGAAGAACACTTTGGATATGGACATATTGTGAATGCTTTCTTTGAAAAATATGTAGAAGATGATATTATAGAACCAACATTCATCATTGGGCATCCAATTGAAATCAGCCCATTAACAAGAAAAGAAGCTGGAGATCCTAGATTTACTGAGCGGTTTGAGTTATTTATCTGTGGTAATGAGTATGCAAACGCTTATACAGAGTTAAATGATCCTCTTGATCAGTATGAAAGATTCTTAAATCAATTAAAGGAAAAAGATTTAGGGAATGAAGAAGCAAATGAAATGGATTTAGATTTTGTGGAAGCATTAGAATATGGAATGCCACCAACAGGTGGAATGGGGATTGGAATTGATCGTGTAGTGATGTTGATTACTGGACAAGAAAGTATTAGAGAAGTTATTTTATTCCCACATATGAGAACTAGGGAACACAATTAGTTGTTTTAGAACACAGTATAGATTGATATTATCATATCAATATCTTGCTGTGTTTTTTGATTGTGTAAGTATAATCAATTAAAAAGATAGAATTATCAATTTATACTTTACAGGTATCTTAAATAATTTGTTGAAAAACTAATGTTTTAGCTATAGATATGTTAGAATGAAAGGGAAGTGTAGTAATTAAAAAACGAAATAAATCAATGTTCTATTTACATAAATAAAAATCTTTTATTGTAAAAAAATGTTAAATAAAGAGGGGGAGAAATAAAAATGAATTTATTGAGTGTAAATGAAGTTGTAAGATTTAAAGACAATGAATTAGAAATAGATGTGAATATTTCATCTGAACAAGATACTGTCTGGCTCACGGTTGAACAGATATCAAAACTATTTGAAAAAAACAAGTCTACCATTACTAGGCATATTAATAATATTTTTATTGAAGAGGAGTTAGATAAAGATAGTTCAGTTGCAAAAAATGCAACTCAACTAGAACGTTATGATCCTAGAACAGGAAAAAATAGAATTGCTAATGTTGAAGTAAATTATTATAATCTTGATGTGATAATTAGCATTGGATATAGAGTTAAGTCCAAAAGAGGCATAATATTTAGGAAATGGGCTAATAATATAATAAAAGACTATTTATTGAAAGGATATGCCATTAATGAAAAACATTATCAAGAAACAAGTTATATTATTCGGGTTTTGGAAGAGTATAAAATGAAAGGTGGAGAATTACCGAATAGTGATACTTTACTAGAATTTTTAAAATCCTATCAAAGAGGGTTTGATATTCTAGATGAATATGATCATCATTCTTTAACCTACCCAGAAGGCGGCAAGGATATTTATATTATAGAGTACCAAGAATGTATGGACTTAATACAAAGAACTGTATTTGCAAATAAAGGAGATTTATTTTCTATCGAAAAAGATAATTCTTTTAAATCTAGTATTGCAACAATTTACCAAAGTTTTTGGGGTAAAGAACTTTATCCAACATTAGAAGATAAGGCAAGTGCTTTATTGTACTTTATAGTTAAAAATCATAGTTTTGCTGACGGAAATAAGAGAATAGGAGCAACTGTGTTTTTATACTTTTTAGAGAAGAATAGTGCTTTGTATAAAAATGGAAAACTGAGAATCAGTGAAGAAACTTTAGCAATATTGACTATACTAATAGCGGTCTCAAACCCTGAAGATAAGGAAATGATAACGAGGCTAGTAAGAACAGTTTTAAATTAAGAGGATTAGTTAGTTTGAATGATAAATGTCAAAAAAGTGTCGTGTTTAGTTATTATAGAATATTCGAATATTTGAAAATACGAAAAGAATTGGTTATATCAGGTCATTTTAATATTAACTGCTCTATCAATGTATCAAAAATCATTCCCACATATGAGGACTAGGGAATACAAATAGTTATTTTAGAACACAGTGTAGCTTAACGTAGCATGCTGTGTTTTTTATTTTTGTTCTTCTATATATGTATAACCCTAAATCAAATATTACTAGACAGATATTAAATATATATTTTGGTATAAAAAATCATGAAAAGTATTGATTTCATGTCAGTAAAAGTATATAATTTTGCTGACATGAAGAGGTGATTACATGCAGAAAAGTGTTCATGAAAACATAAAAGATATAATTTTGTCTAATGAAAAAGGAACTATTTTTACAAATAGTGATTTCTATGATATTGGGAGTAAATCAGCAGTAGAGCAGGCATTATCAAGATTACATAAAGAAGGGATTATTTATAGACTATTAGAAGGATACTATACAATTCCTAAATATAGTGAGGTATTACAAGAACATAGTTATCCTTCACCTGATCAATTAGCTAATAAAATATCCAAAAAATATGCTTGGGAAATATCTCCATATGGAGAAACTGCGTTAAATATATTTGGATTTTCTACACAGGTATCTGCAAAATATGAATATATAAGTGATGGACCATATCGTAAATATGAATATAGAAATCAAACTATTAAATTCAAACATACGAATAATAAGATGATATTAATATTTTCAAAAGAATTATCATTAGTTATTCAAGTAATAAAAGCTTTAGGAAAAGAAAATTTAACAGATGTATATTTTGAAAAGTTGGCAGTTTATTGTAGTAAGAATGTTAAGGAAAATTTGAAGAAGGATACTAAGTATGTGACATCTTGGATATATGATGTCTTAAAAAAAATAGAGGAGATAAACGAATAATGGACAAGTATCTTAAATTAGAAAAGGAAGAAAGAGAATTGATTATTTCCAATGTTGCTGATAAGAAAAGACTATCAAAAGCAATTGTTGAAAAAGATTTTTGGGTTGGTTGGACACTTAATTATTTAATCAATTTAAGTATAAGAACTTTATCTGTTTCAAAGGTGGTACATGCTTGTCAAAAGTATATAATGCGATTGAAAGGTTTTCCGAGGATATAGATTTAGCATTAAACTGGGAATGTTTAGATATTAATAAAGACGATGCATATTTAGAACCGTAGTAAAAGACAACAAGAGAGATTTAATATTAATGCAAATAAGAAAACAGAAAAGTATATTAAGGAGATATGGCTTCCCCAAATGCTGAAAGATTTTGATCTAAAATTAAGTGAAGAATTTGCTTTATATATAGATGACTTAGATGCACAAACGATTTGTTTTGAATATCCGCAAATGCATAACGATATATCTATTTTACAAATCATCAGGATTGAAATTGGTGTGTTAGCTGAACCCTTTCCATCAAAAAGAGAGTACATAGAAACATATATATCAGAAGTATATCCTAAAATATTTACTAATCGAATAATAGGAGTATACGCAGTGAATATAAATAGAACATGAAAAGATTACTATTTTACATAGAGAAACAAAACGTATTAATGGCAATTATCCAGCAAGATATTCTAGATATTTCTATGATGTATACAAACTAATAAAATTAGGAATTGGAGAAGATGCTTTTAATCAGTTAGATATGCTTGAAAAGGTAGTGAATTTTAAAAAGAAGTTTTATCCATGTAAATGGGCTACATATGATGAAGTATTGAATGGAAATTGTATATTAATACCAGATGAAGTTGCTCTAAAAATATTTAAAAGAGATTATCAAATTATGCGAGGTATGATTTATGGAAAATATATAGAATTTGATTTTATAATAAAGGAATTAAAAAACTACCAACTAGTACTAAATGAAAAAGTTAAAGAGTACTATAGAGTACCAGTAAATAATAAATGATAATAGTTTAATTGTATAAAAATATGAATTTATAAATAAAGCAGCTCTAAAAAACGAGAATTTGTTATTAAAAATGGGTAGTAGAAAAGATGTCAAAAAAGTGTCGTTTTTAATCTTTTTAGGCTGATTGAATAATTATTAATATGAAAATGTTGATTATATCAATGAAGTTTATGTTTTGTTATTTTCCCATACATCCTAAAATCATTCCCACATATGAAAAATAAGTAGAAGTATTACAACTTGATATAGATTGAAAAAGCACGTTATAATCATGTTTTTAATGATTTAACGTGTTTTTAGTTTGTTGTGAATAGAAGAGTTTCTACTATAAAAAGTGTCAATTTTATGAAGTAAATAAAAGGATTATACCATATGGGTATAGACTAAATTGTTATTGTTTATAGTTCTTCCATTTATATCTGGTAATGCTTATTAAGACATGTATCTACTTTTTTGTTGTATCCATTATTTAATTCGTTATTAAGCTCTGTAAACTGGAATTTGTCAAGCTTATGCCTTAAAAACCTGTTCAAGCCTAATACACAAACATGGAGCCTTTGTGATGGGACGAACTGTCAAACTACGTTTCGCTTGTGCTACCGATTTCAAGCAAATTACCCTCCGGATCAGCAACATAAAAGTTGCGGATGCCGAAAGAAAAGGTCATAGGCTCTCCTGTCGGAAATTGCACATCCAACTTCGATAATCGCTCATATTCCGCATCCACATCGGCAAAGCAAGGCAACCAAAGGGCAATTTCAAATGTCTGATTGATTCCCTTTGGAGGAACATAGTTCTCTCCAATTGCCTGCACGAATGCTTTCCTGCTATATATGAACAAGGATAGTTCGCCGCTTGCCGTTTCAAACTCTGCGAAATCCCCACCATTCCATTGAGTATCAAAGCCTAATGTATCTCTGTAAAATCGAACCATACTGTCCATGTTGCCAGCTAATAGGCATGCACCTATCCTTGTATTTTTTCCGTTCAATGTTATTCATCTCCTTTATAATCACATGTTTAAATCCTATTAATTATAGCACAGTTAATATTTAAAAAGAAATTTTTCTTTTTTCTATATCAAATGATTTTATCATACAAAATATTATTTAACTTTGTTGCGATATCATAAAACCTTACCATCGTTTGTTCATCAAGAGATTTTAGTTCATTAATTAACGTATTCAACAAATTGGGATTTTTATTTCCTATATCAAAAAACTCTGATAATGATATTTTAAAATAATCACATATATAGCTTAATACATCTAAAGAGGGCAAATGTCCTCCACTTTCAACTTGACTTTATGTAGGCATGTCCTAAACCTAAAGATAAACTTAAATCTCTGGCACTAACATTATTGGTTTCCCTTAAAATACGAGCATGAAGAATATATTAAATACAAAAAATTATTGTATGAATATCCACGATAAACTTCAAGATAATAATAGAATATGTTATAGTAATGTAAAGGGGAAGTGACTTTATGAAGACAATAATTTTTATTGCAGGTGTATATGGAGTAGGAAAATCAACTATATGTAATGAAATTAGTAAAGAATTTGATATTGCTTCTTATTCCGCAAGTGATTTGATTTCTTCCGTTAGCGGAGAAAAATATGGAACTAAAAAAAGAGGCAAGTAATAGTAATAGCAATCAAGAGATTTTAATAGGTCAGGTAAATAGTATTATAGATGATACATTTATTATTAATGGGCATTTCTGTTTGAAATCAGGTGATAATAATATTATAACAATCAGCGAAGATGTTTTTGAGCAAATGAAAATAAGTGGAATACTGTTATTAGAAGCTGATATTAATACTATAGAGAAAAACTTATTTCAAAGAGATAATAAAGTATATGATAAAAAATTTCTTCAAAAATTATTAGTAAGAGAAAGAACGCAAGCCAAGTTGGTTGAAAAGTTGTATATTCCTTTAAAAATGTATCAAATGAATTTTGATGGTAATGATAATAATAATATATATCAAATAATGAGAAAATTTAGGGTATAGTAAATGGAATATATTTTAATTGATACAAATATGATTATATATCGTGAGGGGGAGCATACGCTTGAAAAAAATGTACAGACATTAACAAGATTATTGTTGGATACTAGTGACTATAAGTTGTGTATACATCCTCTGTCATATGAAGAACTATCAAAACATAAAGATAAGCAACAAAGAGAAACTATTCTATCAAAAATTAGCATATATAAAAAGTTAGAATCACCTCCAAAAAGAACAAAAGTTTTTGGCTTAAAGTGTGGTGTTGAAAATAAGAGAAATGATTATATTGATAATTGCATATTATATGCTATAGAAAGAAATTGTGCTAAATATTTGATTACTAATGATAAAGGTATTCATAGGAAGGCAAACAAAGTGGGACTAGGGGATAGAGTTTTAACTATTGATCAAGGGATAGAACAATTATCCGAAGATATAGATGATAGCATAATAAAAACTCCTGCTATAATAAAAGAGGAATTTTTGTATAATTTAGATATAAAGGATACCTTTTTTGATTCATTAAGGGAGGATTATTATAAGTTTGATAATTGGTTAGCAAAAAAACAAAGAGAGCATCAGAAAGCACATATAACTTACCTAGATGAGGGAACAAATAAATTAGGGTCTTTTTTAATGTTAAAAGAAGAGAGTAAAACTGAACTATATGAGGATTTTGATAAACCTTTTGAAGCAAATAAAAGAGTTAAGGTCTCAACGTTTAAGGTTGCTGATAATGGAAAATCGATAGGAGAGGCATTTATAAAAATAATAGTTGATTACGCTTTAAATCGAAATTTGAAAGAGATATATGTAACAGCTTTTGATAAACAAGGAAGATTGATATCAATGCTTCAAGAATATGGATTCCATTTTTATACTTATAAAAACACTAAAAAAGCAAATGAAACAGTGGGAAAAGAAGGTGTGTATTTAAAAAAGATAGTGAGAGGAATTACAGAATATCCAATGATAAATGCTACTAATCAAGGAAAGTATCTTATACCTATTCAATCTGATTTTTCGGAAATGCTTTTTCCTTATACCTTTGATATACATCAGTTATCAATTATGGATATTAAAGGGACATCAACGTATAGTAATGCAATTAAAAAAGTATATATATCAAGATCAAAGATTAAAACAATAAATAATGGAGATATTATAGTTTTTTATGTAAGTCAAATTAGAAAAGTAATTAGTTGTGTAGGAGTTGTTGATGAGGTGTTTAGGTCAAAAGATATTACAGATTATGAAAGCTTTGAAAAAATAGTTAAAAGAAGGACGATATATCAAAAAGAATACCTAAAGAAGGCTTATGAGAGCAACTATTTAGTAATACTTTTTAAATATTATATGAACTTACCCAAACATATACCATTACAACTAGCCGTCAGCAACGGAATAATAAAATCTGCTCCCCAATCTATTCAAAGCTTAGATAATCTTAAATTTAAGAAAATAATCGATTTAAGTGGAAGTGAAACACAAATTGAAATATAATATATAAGTATAACGAAAGGGGGATGTATAATGTGTAAAGTATTACTACCAATTAAGCCAGAGTATGCATATCAGATTTTTATGGGAACAAAAAAGTTTGAGTATAGAAAAAATAAGTTCAAAAGAGAAAATGTAGATAGCATTGTTGTATATGTTACTGCACCTGTTAAAAAAATAATAGGCGAAGTTGAACTAGTAGAAATATTAGAAGATTCTCCTCTAGAGATATGGAAAGAAACTCATAATAAGGGTGGAATAAAAAGGGAAGAGTATGACACCTATTTTAAGGATAAAAAGAAAGCCTTTGCTTATGTGTTAGGAAAAATAAAGAAATATGATAAAGAAAAATTATTAGAAGATCTAAATATTAGCTATGCTCCACAATCATATGTTTATTTAGACTAGACAATTACTTATTTGAAAGATGGTGATACTATTGGAAACCTTTAATATGAGGTTGAAAAAGGAGCCATTTGAAAAAATTAAAAATGGTAGAAAAAAAATAGAAATGCGATTGTATGATGAAAAAAGAAGGCAAATATCAATAAAAGATTATATTATTTTTGAAAGTTTTGAGAACAAAGAGAAATTGAAAGTACGAGTTATTAATATTATGAGTTTTAGTAATTTTGATGAATTATATTTGTATTATAATAAAAAAGAACTTGGCTATTTAAAAGAACAAGTGGCTAGTGCGGATGATATGAATCAATATTATTCTTATGAAGAAATAAAAAGATATGGTGTTGTAGCATTGGAACTAGAAGTTATTTGATGAATAATTAGAAAAGTGTCAAAAATGTATCAATTTCAATAACAATGGATTTTAATAAGAACTTTGAATTTGAAAAAAGCTGATTATATCAAATAGGAGATTGCTATTTTCGTAATTCATTAAAAGCAATTTCCGCATATGAGAACTAGAGAAATCAAACAGTTATTTTAGAACACAGTATAGATTGATATATCTTGCTGTGTTTTATTATTTTGCCTTTACTAAAGAGCTTTGTAGAAACACCATCATTTAGGCAAAATAATAATGGTAATAAAAATGATAATGTAGAATGTATGAATGTATATACTTAAATTTGACAATATTATGAAAATAATTATAGCGAAAGTAATGACAGGTAAAAAGTAATAAAATACCCGCAAATACTTTCGGAGGATAGTATATGTTATATTCATACAAACAATGCATAGAACGATATGGTTCAGATAGGAAACTTAAACAAGCAATTGGAGACGGATAAATTTTCAAAATAGAAAAAGGCATTTATTCTGATAAAGAATATGTGCCTGAATTATCCGTGATTTCGATAAAATACCCAAATGCTATTTTTGCTTTGAAAAGTGCTTTCTATTATCATGGCTTAACTGATGTTATTCTAAATTTTTATTATTTAGCAACACCAAAAAATAGAAAAAGAATTAAAGATAAGAGGGTAAACAAATATATGAAAATAGCGACGAGCTTTATTTAGGAGCGGTTTCAATGGAATATAATAATACATCAATAAAAATTTATAATAAAGAACGTATGCTAGTGGAGCTCATTCGAAATAAAAATATGTTACCTTTTGATTACTATATTGAAGAACTAAAACAACAGGATTGTCATGGTAAAAGAGTATATGTTCAGATCGAAGATACTTATGGTAATAAGATAAACAATAAAATAGATGTTGGTGTTCATAAAAAATTTGAAATTGAACAGGAAAAGTATTGTTTCGATATTACATTAAATAATGAGGGTGCAAATCTTCTTATTAATTCAAATGAACAAAGGTTTACAGAAAAGTTACGTTCATTATTAAAGTTTGGATCAATCTCTACTAGATATAACAATATATTTGATATGTATTATTTCATTGATAAAATTGATAAGAATAAACTTGAAATATGTTTAGAGTCATATATATTTCAAGATGATGGAATGCATTAGAAACTATGCAAGAATCAGGAAAAGATGGCAAATTGAAAGATGTCAGAAAAGTGTCATTTCTTACTTATAGAGATTAATAAAGAATTAATGGTATAGAAAAATATATCAATGAATATTACATCTTATTACTTTTCTGTTTGACTAAGAATTATTCCCACATATGAAGATACGGGAAAACAAATAGTTATTTCAGATCACAGCATAGTTCAATACACTATTCTGTGTTTTTTCATATACATATACATTTGTAAAAAAATAAATGAAAAAGCGAAAATAATCATTTAAAAATTTACATTTATGATTTACTTTCTCCTATTAAAATGGTAAATTTAATATGAGAGGTTGGGGATGTATATGACAAATGAACAAAAAATATTAAATATTATAGATAAAAATAATGGTTATATTACATCTAAAGATATAATTGATGAAAGTATCAATCATGTGTTTCTATCCAGGATGGTAAAAAAGGGTATATTAGAAAAATATTCGAAAGGGTACTATGGATTACCAAGTTATCTTCCAGACTCATATTTTATAGTATTATCAAAATCCAAATATGCAATATATTCACATAGTACAGCATTATATTTTCATGATTTATCAGACCGAACACCTTTAAACTTAGACATAACTGTACCAAATCATTATGGTGGAGTGCTTCAAAAAACAGAAAATATAACTCTTTATACGGTTAGTGAAGATGTTCTTAATTTAGGAATGATGGAAATGGAATCACCACTGGGTATGAATATAAAGGTTTATGATATGGAGAGAACGATTTGTGATATTATTAAAGCTAAAAACAAAATGGATGCTGAAATATTTTCAAAAGCCTTAAAAAATTATGTTAAAAGAACAGACAAGAAATTAAGTGTATTATTCAAATATACAAAACAATTAAACATTGAAGAAAAAGTCAGAGATTATATCGAGGTATTATTATGATGAATAAAGATAAATTAAAAAGTATTATTGCCAAAAAATCAAAAAGTCATAATGATATAGCAGCACAATTATATCAAATGTTTTTCTTTGAAAAAATATTGGAACGAATATCAAAAAGTAGATATAAAAATAATATTATTTTGAAAGGTGGTTTATTATTATCTTCTATTATTGGTGAAGATGAAAGAACTACTAAAGATATGGATGCTACATTAAAAAGTTTACCCCTTGAAAAAGAGTATATATTTCAAATGATGAACGATATTTTATGCATTAATTTAAATGATGAGATTAGTTTTGAAATAGTTAGTATTAAAGATATAAGACTAGAAGATGAATATGGAGGATTTAGAATTAGTATATTAGCATTAATGGACACTTTGAAGATACACCTAGCAATTGAATTGACAACTGGTGATAAAATTACACCTAGAGAAATAGAGTATTATTATAGTTGTATATTTGAAGATAAAAAAATACCAATACTTGCTTACACTATTGAAACAGTTATTGCTGAGAAATATCATAGTATAGCAACAAGGGGAGTATTCAATACTAGAATGAAAGATTTTTATGATCTTTATATACTAATGACTGAGAATAAAGAAAAAATAGACTTTAATAATTTAGATTTAGCAATTAGAAATACCTTTAGAAAAAGAGAAACAGATTTAAGTACTGATGAGTTAATAGAATTAATAGGTGAAATGAAAGTTAATCAAAGATTAATAAGTTTATGGAGAAACTACCAAATTAGTGCACCTTACTCAAATACTATTAAGTATGAAGATTTATTTGACACTTTAAGTAGTATTACAGAAATATTTAGTGAAGTAGTAGCAATATAGAGTAATAAAAAACAATCAATCAAAAGATGTCAAAAAAGTGTCAAATTTATTAAGTAGAACAGATTTAAATAATAACTGATGTAAAAAGATATGATAATATCAATAGATTTAAGTATTATACTTATGTTTATTATCAAAAATCCTTCCCACATAAGGACTAGGGAAAACAAATAGTTATTTTAGAGCACAGTATGTATTGATATATCATACTGTGTTTGGTTAATATTCAAATTGATTCATCTTGTGATGAATCTTTTTCGTTAATTCATCTTGAGGTGAATCTTTTTTTATGGTATGATTTGAGAAGAGGTGATACTATGTTTTTATTCTTTTTTAATGACAACTATACTGCAATAATTGGAGATATCATTGATTCAAAAAAATCTGGTGATAGGAATACTATTCAAAAAAATTTGAAAGAGGTATTAGAACATATTAATAAGAAGTATCAAGATTTTCTGGCATCAAAGTTTATGATAACGTTGGGGGATGAATTTCAAGGATTATTGAAAGATAAAAATATGGTTATGACTATCATTAACGAAATTGAGATGTTGATGTTTCCAGTACAAATTAGATTTGGTATAGGGATAGGTAGTATTAATACAGATATCAATTTTAATAACTCTATTGAAATTGATGGACCTGCTTACAATCGGGCACGTAGGATGATAAATGCATTACAAAAGAAAAAATTTCAATATGAAGAAGCTTATTCTAATATAATGCTTTGTTCAGAAGACGAAAATGAAGAAATTGATTATTTAATTAATTCAGTTTTATCCGTTTGTAGTGCATTAAAAAGAAATTGGTCCAAAAGACAAGCTGAGATAATTACTGTGTTTATTGAATGTGGAGAAAATCAATATAAGGCAGCTGAAGCATTAAAAATAACTCAGTCTAGTGTTAGTAAGGCACTAAAGAATTCTAATTATTATACATATAGAGCAGCCATTAAAAATATAGATAACTTTTTAAGCAAGGAAAGGAAAAAACCAAATGATTAAAATAGTATTATGTTTGTTTCTAATTGGTCATGTTTTAGGTGATTTCTACTTACAATCTTCTAAGTTAGCTGTAGAAAAAAATAAAATATTTATAGAGCTAATCAAGCATTCTACTATATATTTTGTTTGCTTAGTAATAGCATTAATACCAGTTATTAATTTAATTATCTTTAGATATATAATAATAGTTTCCCTAATGCATTTCTTTGTGGATTATTATAAAGGGTATCTACACAATAAAATTTTTTTAAACAGTAGTAATAAAGAAGTTGAATATATATTAGATCAGATAACTCATATTTTGATTATATTTGTTGTTATTGGAATCATTACTATATCACAGGAACCAATACAATATATTGATATACTAGCTCCATACATTAACAAGTATTCAATAAATGTTCAAAATTTGATTTCATGGATGTTAATTATTTTAATCATAGTAAAGCCAATAAGTATATCAATAAAAGTTATTCTAAAAAAATATCAGCCTTCAAAAAAGGAAGAAGTTTCTGGTATTAATAATGCAGGTTCTTTAATAGGAATATTGGAAAGAATTTTTATTTTGTTAATGTTATCTGTATCACAATACTCAGCTATTGGTTTCGTTCTTACTGCTAAGTCTATTGCTAGGTATAATAAGATTATAGAAGATCCAGAATTTTCTGAATATTATTTATTAGGTACTTTAATGAGTGCAATATTAGTTATAGGGGCTTATTTCTTAGTTTTTTGAGACAACAAGTTAGTTAAGTTTTATTTAGCAAAATGTATCCAATAAAAAGATGCATCTAATAATGAATCAATATAAAAGAGTCATTGGTGGATGCATCTTTTGGTCCATAAATATCTTCAAAAGATAATCAATTAAGAAAGCAAGCCGAGAGGTTGACCCGTTCGGCTTGCTACATATTGAATATATAGACTACTAATACTTATAATATGTATTATTCCGACAAACTAGAATTATTACGAGTGGTTCAATACACTCCGGTTATTAATTATGAAATTCTCGTGTCTTATCAAATTCTGCCACAAGTTTCTCGTTAACTTTCATGATTTCCTCACCAGAAATCATGTTTGGATTGAACACAAGGTCGTAGTCTGGGTTTTTGGGTTTATATTGATTAACACCATATGCAATGCTGTTGCCCAGAATGCTCTTCGTAATTATTGCACCTGCTCCAATTACAGTGTTCTCACCAATAATAATAGGGCCAAGAATCTTGGCTCCATCTGCGACGATGACGTTCTCTGCAAGAATTGGAGTTCCTACATTTTCCCACTTATTTTGGATTTTGTTATATTTCATATTTGAGCCAATCGTAACATTCTGATAAATCACGACGTTTTTGCAGATTTTTGCAGCCACAACCGTACAACCACGTGCGTGATGTGCAAAAAGCACACTCTTATCCATATTTGTACAATGAATTTCGCAGCAATAGCGTTGTTCTAACAAATCAGCTGCTTTTATTCTTTCCGATGCCTCTTCAGCAAAGCAGTTAATTTTTAACAACTCTTCAAATATCATATCTTCCATAATTTCAATCCTCCTAATTAGATTTCTATTTATCCCTGATAAATTCTAACCTATGCAGTATATAAAATTTCAGTACCAATTACATAAGTAATAACTTACGCACCTAACTGAGATTAATTTATTTGAAAATGATACCATATTTAATCAGATTATTCAATCCATGCCTTGAGCTTTTATTAGTTCAAGACATTTTTAATATATACAATTTCAAATCAAAGGAGGTTTTCATATTGAGTAAAATTAAACTACGAGAAACGAATAATACCTGTAGTAACGCCAATGGTACACACAGCTGTTATAAAATTAATAATTTGTAGCAAAAAGGTCGATTATACCCTTTATATTATTCATATGACCTCTCAATTTGTCTTTAAAACTGTACATCTTTATGATTCCCTATTTTGCTGTAAATCTTTTCCACAAGCCTGACAAGGAGCGATTTCACCGGTAGGCATAAAATTGCCAGACCGATAAATAACATGAGTGCGGGTATCGTAAGCGGAGTCAGTTGCAAAATATCCGTAAACAGGAACGCCACTACATAAAATCCGATCAGTGCCGTTATGGATACAAACACGCGTACCTTATTCAAAGGCTGGCAAGCCTTAAAGACGGCAAGCAGACTGGCAAAACCGGTGACATAGTACATAACCGTGATTGCCTCTGCTCCGGAAATTCCTACCATGGATGCTATACATAAAACTATAATAATATTAATCAAAATCAAGACTGCGAAGGGTAACGCCCGACTCAACACATTTGGCAGAAATTTCCCCTTTATTCGTTTGTGATCCGGTTCAAGCATCAGCAAAAAGGACGGATAGGCTTCAATAACGAGATCACATAGTGTAATTTGTATTGGGATAAAAGGGAATACCGTCATTGTTACAATTGAGAATATGGACAATAGTATGGAATAAATCGTTTTTATAAGGAAAACGCCTCCGAATCGTGTAATATTATTGACGGCACGACGCCCCTCCATAACCGCTTCTGGCAAAGCCGTAAAGTCCGAGTTTAATAGAACGATTTGAGAAACCTGCCTGGCTGCATCACTGCCGGAGGCCATTGCGATACCGCAGTCCGCATCTTTTAACGCCAGTACATCGTTTACGCCGTCGCCAGTCATGCCAACCGTATGCCCTGAGGCCTGAAGTGCCTTTACAAGCTGGCTCTTCTGTCCGGGAGACACCCGGCCGAAAATACTGTATTGCTCTGCGGCTCTTGCGATATCTTCTTCCGAATTTACCTCTGACATATCAATATACGATTCATAATTTGTAAGCCCTGCTTGTTTTGCAATGCTTGATACGGTCATCGGATTATCTCCGGATATGATTTTGATCTCCACGCCCTCGTGCTGAAAAAAGTCCAATGTTTCCTTTGCCTTATCTCGGATTGGGTCGGCAAGTTCAATCGCCGCAATTAAGCTCACATCAGGAAGTATCTCACCAGATAACTGCTCTGGAGTATAACCGAGGCATAAAATGCGGTTTCCTGATTTTTGAGCTTTTGCAGCTTCGGTTGGAAGTATTGATGTATTTTGAGATAAAATTTTTTCCGGTGCTCCTAAAACAATTGTCCCCATATCTTCAAATGTAACAGCACTCCATTTACGCTCGGAGGAAAAGGAAATTTTATGAAGTGGTTTATAGGTAAAATCCGGTGTAAAGTGCTCCTGTAAGGCAATAAATGTTGCATTGTTGTCTTTCATCGCACCGGTAAAACAGCAAATCGCCTGATAAGCGGTAACGGGGAGCTGCGTTTCATCTACAACATAGAGATTGGAAACACACATTTTACCCTCTGTAATGGTTCCGGTTTTGTCCAGACAGAGCATATCCACATGTGCAAGGGCTTCAATCGAATGTAAGTCCTGTACTAAAATCTTCTTTTTAGACAGTTTTATGATTCCTGCAACAAGGGAAGTGCTCATTAACAATACCAAACCTTTTGGCAGCATTCCGAGCAAAGCGGCAGCAGAGGAAACAACAGAGTTAAGGATTGAATCATCACGTAGGAAAAACGCTTGTAAAAACAGTATGATCCCAATCGGTATAATGAAATAGCTTGTAAATTTTGTGACCTTACGCATGGAACTCAGTAGTTCAGAATTGATTTTTTTGTGTTTTTTCGCCCCCTGTGCCAGCTTGGCGGAAAAATTATCCGAACCGACATGTTCCACCTGTGCATGGCATTGTCCGCTAACGACAAAGCTACCGGAAAGAAGCTGATTACCAGGCCACTTTAAAACAGGATCGGCCTCGCCGGTAAGCAGGGACTCGTTTACTTCTATTTCCCCATGTACGACTGTTGAATCCGCACATATCTGGCTGCCCATTTTAAGCACGGTGATATCGTCCAGAACTAACTCCTCCATAAGTATCTCCTGCTCTTTTTTGTTTCTGATTACAACCGCCTTTGAGCCACCAATGAGAGAAAGATTCTCAACCATTTTTTTCGCGTGTATTTCCTGTGTGATACCGATTAAGATATTCATGACAATAATAAGCAAATAAACCATATTGGCATAAGCACCGACCACGGCCAGAGCAATGCCAATCATTAGGTTGTAGGCATTGAACAGGGTGCATACATTGTCCTGGATGATCTGTCTGTTGGTTTTTGTGATTTTCTCCTGCGTTATATTTTTTAACCCTTGTTCATGTCGAAGGGAAACTTCCTGTTCGCTAAGTCCTTCCGAAAAAGGTGGGGTAAACCGCTGTAATTTTTTGTTTGTATCCATAAAAGGGTTCTCCAATCTCGTTTATGCTCTTTTTAATTTTGGTTTCATCTTATCAGTAAACCATTTATTCTGCAAAGTCAAAATTGCAATAATTAAAACAATAAGTCCGACAAGATAACCGCCCAATATATCTGTTAATGTGTGAACGCCCAAGTAAATCCGGCTCAAACCCATAAGCAGCATGAATATAGTGGAAATAGAAATAACGACAATTTTAAGAGGTCGTTTGTATATATATCCGATGAACAGATACGTGCACAAACCGATAAAAACCGTTCCATTCATAGCGTGACCGCTGGGGAATCCATATCCAGTTACACTGATAAGTCTGAAGATATCCGGTCTTTCGACCGCAAATATATGCTTCAGGACAATATTAAGAACTGCACTGGAGGAAACGGTAAAAGTTACCGGAACACCAATGTTCAACCGGGATTTTGGAATAATCAAAAATAACAATCCAATTGGAAGATAGATGAACCATTCACCAAAGTTGCTTATACCCACCATAATATTTGTAAGCAAAGGACTTATCCACTTCTCTATCTGAGTATAAACGGTGTCGTTGATGCCTTGCAGAGTTCCGTTCAATACCAATATCGTTAAGACAGCAAATGCAATAAGCAAGGCTTTTAAAATTTTGATTAATGTTTTACTTTTAGTTGTCATTTTTCCAAACTCCTGTTCGATGCCATTCCTTTAACAGCTCACCATGTTCGAAAATATAATCCAGCTTTTGAATGAACGGCACGATCTCATTAAAATTTAATGTACGGTGGTCAAAAGCCAAACACATGGGAATAACCTTTCTTATCGCTATTGATTTTTCACCATCTTCATTTTTTATGACCCCAACTTTATCCTGTATACTGCCGATACCAATAGCGAAAACCTGCGGAGGAATGATTTCCAAAAGTCCCATAAAGCCTTTCTGCTCTTTATAAAGTGAGCCTATGTTGGAGATTGTGATACTGCCCGGTACAAGGTCTTGCACCGTGATTTTATCTTCAGCAGGGATTTTGTTATATGCTTCGATTTCTTTTCTGCCGTATTTCGAGGTGTGGGATTTTCCAAATGATGCTCCTAATAAGGCCCTAACAGCCTTTAGCAGATGTCCCTTTTTCAATTCACCCATCATATTGTTTACGGAAACCTGATACATAGGAATCTGAATATCGCAATTCTTTATTTTCAAAGCAGTTTTATTTATATATTCCTGCATTTCTATCAGCGTTTTGGATTCAAAGTTCCGTAGGTTGATTGTGACCATGTCTTTGTTTTCAAGCAGCCAGGGCATTGATATGTCTATATTTCCTTTGAGTTCAATTTCGCCTGTTACATATTTTGGATTGTATTTTATATGGGCGTTCACCACCGGTGCGGTCTTGATTGCCTCCACACATATTTTAAGCAGTAAAGTGTTAATGGTAATGTTCGTATTTGGATCTTGTTCTTTTAATCTGTAAAACTCTGCTAGCAAATCGGTCGCGTCGGCTTCGTAAATGAACGTGACATGCGGAACAGTCGTCCATGATTCATAAGTTTTATAACCGACAATCTTTTTGTGTAGCGTAAAATGCCTTGTCTCATTTATTGAATGGCTCATTTCGTTCTCCTCACCGCTTTGGGTTAACAACAATACCGTCGGACATTTATCATACGACGGCGTCATTGTTTTAATATCAATCTTTAGAATAGCACTCTTCGCTATATAATTTTTTTTATTTCACATCTTGCATTTTAAACAGCGTCGTTCCAAACAGAATAGCTGCGACTCCCCAAACTGCCGCTATAATGATTCCCTGAATAATATCACTGGATGCTGGTGCGACCGTTGCCAGTTTGGAAACCGCTCCACCAATCCAATAGTTGTTTAAGTTTAATTTACCACCGAACAACATACTGATTGCGTCCAACAGGGTAGAAGCCATTGTGACGCACATGATATTTACCGCAATAGCTCCACCGCCAGCACGCATCGTCATTGAAATAAAAGTAAAGAGTGCGGTATAGGCGAGCGTCAATAGTGATTGCGTCAGTATCATTCCAAGCATACCCGAGTACGTTGCAGTTCCAAAGCCCCATATAATTGTTCCCGCAATCAAAACTGTAATCATAAATACGAACTGCATGATAAGAGCCGCACATCCGCATACTAGGAACTTTGAGGAAAATACCTTTATCCGATCCGCTCCGCGTGATAAAGTGTTTTTCATCGTTCCGTAACTAAACTCTGAGGATATGAAAATGGCAACAAATATTCCAACAAAAATCGTATTGAATCCCATTGAAATAAGATTTCCGAGCATAAAGGTTCCGCTAGCAAGTGGAATCATTTCAAGCATTGAATCCAAATCCGGATCGTGGTTTGGTTGCTGTGCCATAGTCATACTCGTCTGCATGGCCACGATCATGATAATTCCAAATATAATACAAAGAGCAGTACAAATCCAGAAAGCCTTGCTTTTTTTGAGCTTATAGAACTCTGATTTCAATATATTAAGCATGTTTATGACCTCCCATCAACTTTAGGAAATAATCTTCCAGTTTGTCGCTTTCCGGTATTAAAGCTTTTACCGTAACGCCTTCTTTGACAAGCTTGCTGTTAATAAGCCCCGCATCCTCCACATGGCCTTTTACGCGTATAGAGTTTTCGGATGTGGGCATACATTGCACGTCGCCAAACATGCTGTTTATAATATTTTCTGCCTTTTGGGAATCGTTAGCGTGTATAACGAGATTTTTTCCACAGCGGCCGGAGAGTTCATTCGCTTGGAACTCATCCACCATTTTCCCATTGCTTATAACGCCGTAACGGGTAGCCATTTTTTCAAGTTCACCAAGGATATGACTGGAAATCAGTATAGAAATCCCCCTGTCCTTATTCAAACGCTGTAGAAAATCCCCTACCTCCCTGATTCCCAACGGGTCAAGACCGTTTGTAGGTTCATCAAGTACAAGAAACTCAGGATCTCCCACCATTGACAAAGCTATCATCAACCGTTGCTTCATACCAAGCGAAAAATCTTTTGCTTTCTTTTTACCTGTCCCACTTATTCCTGACATTTCAAGGAGATCACCGCATACCTTTTTATCCTTTATACCGAGAAGAAGTCGTTGAGTTTCCATATTTTCCATTGCCGTCATCGACGGATAAAGTGCAGGATTCTCAATGGTACAGCCTACTCTGTATCTCTGTGATACAAGGTCTTTGTTTCCGAACAGCGTAATGTTGCCCCCCGTGGGGTTCGCAAGACCGCATACCATGCGCATGAGTGTGGTTTTGCCCGCACCATTCTCTCCAATGAATCCATAGATGTCACCTCTATTTACCTTGATGGACACATGGTCAACCGCCATTTTTCCGGAGAATTCTTTTGATACCTCGTTTGTTTGTAGTATATATTCCATCATCACAACCACCTTTCTTTTATTAGATGATTGTAGTATAACCTCCTAGTTTAAACTCCGGCTAAAACGGAGATAAACTATTTCTAAAATATTTATAAACTGGATGATTACGTAAAAAAGTTTCGTCAAACTGACAAGGCCATTATAACTCTAATATTCTATTTGATTATCGCCGCTTAACATACGAACAAGACGAAAAGCTAACCCACCAAGTGTTGTCAAATTTTCTGTTCCGCATTACAGGGTCTTATATCAACAAGCTAAATGTTCTAATTACAATCATCAAAAGACCAACCAACTGTGACTAAAATACTCAAGTTATCGATAGGTATAACCACGCTGGCAGGTCCCTCCAGTAACGCACGGTAAAAGCAGAGCCACGAAAGCCCCGTCCGTATAGCTGTATCAAGGGTCGATTCCACACCGGCAATGCCAACTTTACTCAAAATCACCGTGAGGCTTGCAAACACCGCCGACAAAATGACGTATATCAGCCATTTGTACCCTTTTGGATTGGTCGCCTGATACCTCTATCCTAATTAGCATTAGTTGGGTAAATTTGTACAAAGCACGATTAGACTGAAGATTGCCATAAAAAAATTATCATGCAATTACACCTTAAACCTTACACCTTAAACCGATAACCGGCCCCCCATACTGTTTGGATATATTTAGGATTCGAGGGATCATCCTCTATTTTTTCACGCAGACGGTTGATATGTACTGTAACGGTAGCATTGTCACCTAAAGCGTCAAATCCCCATATCCGTTCATAGAGAGTTTCTTTATCAAACACAATATCAATATTAGTGACAAGGAATAATAGAAGTTCATATTCCTTGTTTTTTATTTCCACTTCTTTGTCTCTGATAAAAACACGGCGGGATTTGGTTCGTATACGAATATTGCCCGCTTGTATTTCGTCTGTTATTCTCATTCCCGATTTTTTTAACCTTTCAAACTGGGCAAGATTTGCTTTGACATGGGCAACTAAAACATTGGGAGAGAAAGGCTTAGTTATGTAATCATCGGCACCCTGCCCAAGTCCCTTTATCATATCAATGTCATCCTGTTTGGCTGTCACCATAATAATTGGGATATCCATTGTTTCCCGCAATCTGCGGCACACATTGAATCCGTCCGTTCCCGGTAGCATCAGATCGAGGAGGATAAGGTCATATTGGCTGGATTGTGCCATCCGAATACCGTCATCGCCGGTTTCGGCTATATCAACTTCAAAATCATTTACAGCAAGATAATCCCTTTCAATGATTGCGATTTTTGGGTCATCCTCTATTATCAGAATTTTATTCATTCCGTTAATTCTCCTTTAATTTCTGGTATTTCAATCACCATTCGCAAACCGCCTTCTTTACGATTTTGAGCGTAAATCCTTCCGTTCATGCGTTCCACCGTCTTCGCGGCGATAGCAAGCCCTAAACCACTCCCTTTTTGTGGGTTGTTCCTTGACGGATCGCTACGATAAAAAACATCGAAGAGTTTTGGGAGTGCTTCCTCAGGAACGCCTGGACCATCGTCCTCAAAAACGATCTGTATTATGTCCTCATCCGTATTGCAAGAAACGTAAGTTTTCGCAATATCATTTTTTTTATACTTAGCACTGTTGTCAAGAATATTTACAAATATGCTCCGAAACTGTACCGGGTCAGCGTAAATATAGCTGTCAACTGGAATACCGCCTGTTTCGATTATCAATCCTTTTGTTTTATATTCTTCCCGGCAGGCGGATATAAAATCGATGATTTCCTTTCCTGTATTTAGTCTTTCTGGAGAAGTTGGGTAATTGCCCATATCCATTTTGGAATATAAGAAAAGCTGAGATACCATGCTGTTAATATCGTCTGTTTTTTGTTTGATGGTCAGTAAATATTCCCGCTGTGTTTCAGGCGTGGTTGCGACGCCGTCAAGCAAGCCTTCCACATAAGCCTTAACAGATGTCAGTGGCGAACGCAGATCGTGAGAAATGCTGGCCAGTAATTCCTTTCTGTTCTGTTCGTTTTTCTGGACATCCTCGACAGATGTTTTAAGCCGTACAGCCATTTCATTGAAATCCTCACAAATAGGCTTAAATTCATCATCCGAATAATAAATGATCCTATGGTCAAGATTACCGTCTCTTATTTGATGGACGCCGTCTGACAATACTTCTAGAGGCTGTTCAATCTTTGCGAATACAAATTTTGTGAGTAACCGGTTAGTAAAATATATCGTTGCGAAAACACCCATGATTAGCAGAAAGCTTACTAAAACCATTTGTGCGTTTACCGTAGCTGAAAAACCTTCAAATTCCTGTTCCCGTATCTGCTCCGATTCTCTTATCATCTCAAACAATGTCGGGAATATTGCGTTTAAAATGACTAAGCAAATCAAAACGGTAATGATTGCTATGATAACCGGAATCACTATCATTAATATATTAGAGATAAAAAGCCGTTTTTTTATTGTCATGGATTTCACCGCCTTATACTTTCAGCTTTTAAATTATCATATAGAGCTAAACTTTTATTTGGCGGAGCGGGTGGGATTCGAACCCACGTGCCCTTGCAGACAACTTGATTTCGAATCAAGCTCGTTATGACCGCTTCGATACCGCTCCGTTGAGGACTAGGGAAAATAAATAGTTGTTTTCTTTTTACCTAACTAGGAATGTGTAACATATTTTTTTCTATTAGCTCAATGTTAGAAATAATCTTAAGTTGCACGTACCTATTTTATACTATTCATAACAAATATGTATACTAAAAATGTAATAAAAACGTAAATTAGTTGGTACACTATACTGAAGTGTAAAATCAAAGAATAAAAGAAGGCAAATAGAAGTATTAGCAAGAAAGAGATAAAGTATATCTGTATTACAATTGCCCATGCAAAGTCTGAGTCAGTCAATCCATGCCTAACCTTTAAAAATATCTTGGGTGCCTGCCCATATTTCTATCTGCTACCTGATCAAAGTTAAAGATGAGTAAGCCTGTGGTCCTACTTAGTTCAACATCGCACATACAGGCTTTTGGGCATCGTTTTGGGTAAGCATATTCCAAACATTCACACCTAAATTTGCATCTATTTGCTCTTGCATTTTGCTAATAATGCGTTTATTGCTCGGCCAATTTTGACTGCTTAGTGGTGTGTTATTGTCCATTTGCCATGAATCAATTTTGAGTGATTCTCCAGTTTCAAAAACCATGTGGACATAACTGCTAATAATATAACGTAGTGAGTTTGTATTTGAAACGAATGGAAGTTAATGAAATCAGTTTACTGTGTTTTATTATTTTGCCCAATCCACTAATAGATTACTAAAAAAGTTGCAGAGACTAGTGATTTTCTTTTTCACGTATCGATACAACTTTTTTATTATTATTTTCTTACTTGATTTAATTGCTCATACAAATTGATAATATGCATTGAAAGATTATATTCACTATTAACACACATAAAGGTGTCTTGAGCATGGGCGAATAATAAACAACTTGGCTCTTCTTCATATAAGATATTTTCTTGAATAACATCAGTTTGATAACCATGTGCGAGTTTCAAATCATTCTCTGCTTTTTTCATTAATTCATCAGCTGTTTGGTAATCCGTTTCCTTTGATGCTAGGATTGCTTTTTGAATATGAATTCTAGCATCTCCAGCATGCATAATTATCTTCATAGATATACTAACTAATTCCTCTTTATTCTTAGTCATTTGTAATTCCTTGTTCTTTTTCTAAGCATTGCCTATCATATATTTTATAGAAAGGATAGTAAATCAACCCACTTACAATCATAACAATTACTAGAAGAATTAATGCATCTGTTCCTCCCATTAGAAAATGTTTGATTCCGATAGGGAGGTTATTATAAGCAAACACACTTTCGCTAAAGAAAACACGAGTAAGATTTGAACTTTGGGCAAAATAAATAACAACTGGCATGATGAATCCATTTAAAACAAACGGAATCATTAAGATTGGATTCAAAGCAATTAATCCATAAACAATAGGTTCGTTAATAGAAAATAATGAAGGAACAATAGCGACTTTACCCATAATTTTTAATCGCTGAGATTTTGCTGTTAATAAAAATATATTTAGCATAAATGTCAAACCAGAACCACCAATTAAAAACATTTGAGATTCCCACGTATTTATGCTTTGAGCTGGAAGACCTTGAGCCAAAAGTGCCCCATTTGTATTCATAGCTGTTGTCAAAGTTACCACAATAATTGGGAAAAATGCCCATGGAGTAAGACCAAAAGAGTAGAAAAAACAAGGAAGAGCCCACATTAATACATAACCAGGTAATGTTTGTCCAATTTCCATTAGTGGAGAGGTTAGGCTTTGAATAAAAGTAAAAACATCATAATCTAGAATATAAACAATAAAGGTAGTAATTCCAATTAATAAGAATCCAGGTATTATCGATACAAACCATTCGTATACATAATCAGGTAATGCTGTTTTATTGTTCACAAAACTTAATTTTGAATAGATAGTAAGAATATAAGTTACTATCGTACCAACTAAAATAGCAACAATAATTCCTCCTCCACCCATTCGTGAAAAGTCTATAATTGTTGTATCACCAAATTGCGGTTTGACAAGGGTGAAGTAGATACTTATCGATAGTAATCCGCCTAAAACTTTATATTGATTTAGACCATTTTTTTCCATGAGACTATAAGCAAAATAAAAAGCTAGAAATAATCCTAATAATCCCATAGAGAAATTATTCATTTGTGTTAAATCAGGTAGAAAACTAAAATGGGCTCTCAAAGTACCAATAAGTGAACCAAGTGATCCAACCAGAATCAACGGCATACATTTAAAGAATGATCCTTGAATAGTCATAAGCCAAGCATTGTTAGCAACCTTTTCATTTAACGGTTTAATATATTTATCGACCAAATTAACGAATTCTTTCATAACTTATTCTCCTCCATCATTTTCTTTATTAAATCATCTAGGATACCTTTTCCATCCATAATCGAATACTTATTTTTATCCATAACCATAACTGTAATATTTCTGTTTGTCAGACGATTCATCATAACTGTGTTATCCAACAATCCACCGAAATGTGGTCCAATTAATAATGCATCGATAGTCTCGATATAATCAGTAAGCTCTGTATGTCCTCTTGCGAATACTTCTCCACCAATTTCAACTTTTTTCATTGCTTTTCGAATTGCTTGAGCAACAAAACCAGAGCTACTGCCACTGCCACAAACTAACATAATATTAATTTTTTTCATTTTGCTTTACCCTCTATAAAGGCAAATTGTTCTAATGGTTTAATGTAATCGATTAAGAATATTTCTATTTCATTAATATGCCCAATAAGATTTCTTTGCCAATCGACTTTCATATCTTTTAATACTAATTGAAGCTCTCCTTGGTAGCGATTGCAGTTATTGTTTACAATAACAACATCTCCACGTTTAAAAATCTTTTTATCTACGTTTCGATATAACACTTTTTCGTTTTTATATCTTGGCAATCTAGAACGAAGCATATAACTTGTTCCATCATTCAAATCAATATGTAATGGAAACTCTAAAGCAATTTTTTTCTCTATATCACTAATGTTTTTTTCAAAACAAATTGTTAAAAGATGTTTTTTTATAGGTCTTGGTGGTAGTAATGTCTTTATTAACATATTGGCATCATCATCTTCAAGTTGTCCATCTTTTTTATTAAGAATATCAATTATTGATGAAATAGATTTAAATTCCTCTTCACTTGCAAAAGCATTCCCAAATAATATTTCATCGACATTGTTCATTGCTAGTAAATGTCGTAATTGGATATCACAGGGTATATCACGATGCTCCTCAATCGATGGAAGTCCATCCATGACTGGCCATGGTCCTGTAGCATCAGTTTCTATAGAAGAAATAAATATACCAACAGGAATGCCCTTTGTTTTCCAATGATCATTAATAGATTGTGCAATTTTAGAATCAATGCCTGTATAACGTTGTGGGTAAAAATTGTGACATACTTGCATATTTTTAGAATCTGCACCATTGTCTATAATTTTATTTACTGCAGCTATCATGAAAGCACTAAATTCAATTTTTATTTTTTCTTTATTATTTACTAATTGTACATCTCTTTCATCTGTGAAATTCATATCCATCCGAATAGAATCAATTCCTATCTCTTTGAATATTGAAAGATCATCAGGTTTTGCTCCTAAATAATCAAATAATGGTGGATTTGCATCTACTGATACCTCCATCCCATAGCGGTGAGCCAGATTACAAAGTATCGTGGATCGCTCTATAATCTCCTGTGCATTTTTTCCGATTGTAAACATACTGGTAAAGACTTTTTTAAAGTCATATTTACTCGCTAATTTTAAATAGCTTTCAATTTCTTCAAATGTCTTTTGTTCAGGGTAAACTGAAATTCCAAATTTCATTTTTTCTTTGTATAATATTCTTGTGTACCTTACTACCAAAGAATACATACTCCTCCTTCATTTAAGTAAATTACTACTTATTAAATATATTTTTCTTTACAACTTAACTATAGGATCTTATATACGTATATTCAATTATTTAGAATTCCTAGAAAGTAGGAAAATTAATATTTTTTTTATTACTAAATTTTTATTATAATAGAGTTGGTGGTATTGAATGAATGATAAACTATATGATTTAATTAGCTATCTTATGGAACATGATCAAATAACAGCAAAACAGTTGGCTACTATTTTTAATGTAAGTGATAGAAGCATTCGTAATTATATCCAGGTGATTAATAAGTCTTATCATAATTTGATATTGTCATCAAATAAAGGATATTCAATTAATTATGCTAATAGCATGTCCGATATTATTCTTAATAAAAATCAAATCAAAAACTTTAGCCAAGAACAAAGAAAAAATTATGTTCTCAAAGAACTACTTTTTAACAATCGGATAGATTATTTTGATTTAAGTGAACGACTTTATGTAAGTGAACATACGATTCTCTCTGATATTAATAAAATACGAGTGTTATTGAATGAATACGATTTAACAATCAAAAGAAAATCTACTTATTTTTCTCTTATTGGAGAAGAACAAAATAAGAGAAAAATTTTATGTTATTTAATATTTAAAGAATCAAATGGCTTTCTTCCAGATTATATTAGTCATTATAAAGATACAAATATTTTAAATAAATTAACGATTAATACAAGAAGAATTCTAAATAATGATGGTTTATTTTATAATGATTATACACTTGAAAATATAGTAATTCACTTACTAATCTATATTCAGAGAATTAGTGAAGACTATTTTCTAAGTGATAATAACACTTTACTTCCATTGAACGTTACGAAAGAAAGTCAATCAGCAGCGAAAGAGCTGGCTGCAATGCTTACTGAAGAATTTGATGTAGTAATTCCAAATATTGAGATTACATACTTAATTTTACTAATTGATACAAACACAACAAGTATAAATGCTGAAGACTTAGTCATTTCTAATTATCAAGAATATATTGGAGACTATTATGTAGAAATCACAAAAAAGATTATTGATAGTATTAACAAATACTTTTCACTTGATATTGATAATAATGACTTTCTAATTCGTCTTGCTCTTCATATAAAAGCATTGTGTAGTCGTTCTGTGAAAAGCCATTTTATTGCGAATCCTTTCACTAATCAAATGAAAGCTACATATCCTTTTATTTATGAAATAGCAGTTTTTATTTCTAGTATATTAAAAAAAGAAGAGCAGATATTTATTAATGATGATGAGATTGCATTTTTAGCATTTCATATTGGTTCTTATATTGAATTAAAGAATGAAAAGCAATCCATTAAATGTCTTTTAATAATACCTGATTATCATAATATGAGACAACTTATCTATAATAATATTAAAACAAGATTAAAGCGTAAAGTTCACATTCAAGAAACGACAACATATGATTTACCTCAGGATATTTTTGACTTCTATATCTCCTATAAGCAAATTCCTAAGTTGAATCTTCCTCTTTTTAAAATCTCACTATTTCCAGAAAATCAGAACTTTCTTGAATTAGAAAAGTATGTTGATCATCTTATATCATCGCAAAGTTATTCTAAGGTAGCAAATAAATACTTAAGTTTAAATGAGAGGCAGTTATTTAAATTGGATTATTATCATGAAACCTCTACTAAAATGATACAAGCATTGACAGAGGAATTAATTAATCTAGGATATGTTAGAAGTGATTTTACACAAATGGTTCTTGAACGAGAATCACTATCCAGTACTGCATATATAGACAACATTGCTTTTCCTCATGCGATGGAAATGAACGCTAATAAGACAGTGCTTTCGATTGTTATTAATCAAAAGCCAATTCTGTGGGGTAAGAGAACAGTAAATATTATTATTTTAATTGCCTGTAGCATGAATGAACGAAAACTCTTTAGAGAACTTACGGAAGTCTTAACTAGTCGAATATATAATGATTCTTCTTTTATATTTGAAATTATGAAGTGTAAGAATTATGGAAACTTTATTGATATTATTTTTGATTCAAAAGAGGACGATAGATAATGTTACTAGTTGCTGGACAGTAGAAGAGCACAGTATAGATTAGTATATCTTGTTGTGTTTTCTTATATACGGATATATGTATAAATAAATAAATGAATGAATGAAAAATAAAGAATAATCATTTAAAAATTTACATTAAATAATATAAATGAAAATAATGGTTATAGGATTTTAAAGATTTAAAAATATATAATGATGCAAACTATGCAATTGTTATTTTAGTCTAATTGAACAATTCACGGATATAATATATAATTATACTGGTGATCGATATGAAATTAGTGTCTATACCTAAAGATAAATATGATAATTATAGACTGGATGTTATTTTTAATTGTTATAAATGGGATCCTCAATTCTTAGATAATAATACGATAGCAAAACATATTTTAGTTATGACAGAAAAAGAGCATAAAGAGTTAGAAATATTAACAGAAATGATTGATAGAGAAACAATTCAAGCGGAACAGTTTCTAAATCACAATTTGAAAATGGCTAAAGCTTTAGAGCTTCCAAAAGAAATACAAAAAGAATTAAAAAAAATGGTGAATTATCAAAGTGATAAACATATACGTCTTATGAGATATGATTTCCATCCAACAATAGAAGGAAATTGGGCAGTAAGCGAAGTTAACAGCGATGTGCCAGGTGGTTTTGCTGAAGCATCACTTATGCCAGCAGTTGCTGCTGATTTATTTAAAGATAAAAAGTATAAGTATAAAAACTTTGGAGATAGTATAGCAAATGCTATTGCTGCAAAAATCAAACCGAATGGAAAAATAATGTTTGTACATTGTACTTCTTATAGTGATGATAGACAAGTAATGCAATTTTTAGGGGATAAATTAAAAACAATGGGTTTTGATCCTATATATGCAGCAGCTGACCATTTGCGATTTGAAAATAAGAAAGCAATTAGTATACTTGATGGCAATAGTGGTAGTATTGATGCCATCGTTAGATTTACACCTATTGAATGGATCAAAGATATTAAACCAAAATTTTGGCAAGGATATTTCAACACAATAACACCATCTTGTAATCATCCTATTGCTGTATTTGCCCAGACAAAAAGATTTCCTCTTATATGGGATAGACTTGAAGAAAATGGGATTCGTTTAACTACTTGGCGAAAGCTACTTCCAGAAACAATAGAAGTTAAACAAGCGAAAAATAAAAAAGGATATATATATAAACCTACTTATGGTCGTGTTGGAGAAAAAATTTCGATAAAAGAAGCCTGCAAAGATGATGAATATCAAAAAATAATGAAAGACGTAAAAAAACATCCTAAAAAGTATATAGCACAGAAGAGATTTAATAGTAAACCATTAGTAGATGAGAATGGTGAAAGTTTTCATGTATGTCTTGGCTCTTATAGTGTGGAAGGAAAAGCAAGTGGCTATTATGCTAGAATAAGTAAAACAGCTCGTATAGATTCCAATGCCGAAGATATTCCAGTATTGATAGAAAAGGAGTAAAAAATGACAGGAAGAGATATATTTAAAATGTGGTCTCCAGTAGGAGCAAAATGGGTTGATTGGATTCGACCAGTTCCTTTTATATCAATAAATGAGTTTTACAAAATGAAGACAGTTGTCAATTTCACAATTCCAGACATCAATTATATAAACAAACGACAAGATCATACTGCTATAATTCTTGACCTTCCTAGTTATACTAGCATTGAAGAAGGGCTTGCTCTTGCAAAGTTAGGATTTAGACCAATCCCGATCTACAATGGGACACAGGCACAACAAGGAGCTAGGGCACTTGTTGATAATCATATAGAACACGCCTTAGTATGGGGAGCATTTGAACTTCAAAAAGTCAAATTAACAAATGAAGCACCCCCAGCTTTTTTATTAGATAGCAACCGTATGCATCATTTTAAAATGAATATTTCAATTTTTGATAATAGTTGGGATTTATATGAGCAAGACCTTCCATCAGCAGAATACTTCTTAAAAAATGGAATTAACAAAATTATTGTTAGAGGAGATAAGTTACAAAAAGATGTCATCATAATTTTATTTAAGTTTCAAAAAAAGGGTATTAGAATTCTTTTTAGTAATGGATATGAAGAACCAAAAGAAGTCATTATTAGAAACCCTTCACGTAAACAAAAATAAGTTAGTATAGATGGTTTTATACATTTTTCCAATTTACAAGTTAAAGATATTTTTGTTAATTAAAAATGAGAAAAATGCTAATAATAACACTTTTCTCTTTATAAACTAGCGAAGGCTTAATGACCACCGCCACCGCCACCACCGCCTCTGCCACCGCCACCAAATCCTCCATGACCACCAAATCCTCCATGGCCACCGCTTCGAGAAGTATAGGAAGCTTTACGGGTTGCAGTTCTAAAGTATCTTCGACTAGAGTAGAAACTTCTTGAACGATAATAAGGATTACTAAGAATAAGGCTTGTATCAACATTTGGACATCTAATTTGAAGAGCTTTTATTACTTTTTTAGATATACCAAAGGCAGTTGCATATATTAAATACTGTTCCCAAATTACTATATCTATCGCAGTTTTCTCTCTCATAAGTGTTTCGCTATTTAAAAAATTATATAAACCACGCCATTTAGCATATTCATCTTCACCAAATTGAGTAAGTAAAATAAATTTTTTAGATTGTTGATAAAGATATATTGCTCCTATAATATATCCAAGACCTAAGATAAAGAATGAACCAAAAGCTAAATCTAAACGTGTTTGAAAGGAAACAAAATTTCCAATAGTTATGATTAAAATACCAATTATCCAAAATCCAACAATCCATATTTTAGCTTGTTGTTTTGGCTTTTTATAGTCTGCTTTTTGATAATAACCTTGGGATATACCTATTTTAGTTATAGAAGATTTTATATTTTTAACAAAAGAAGTTGTATATTGATAGTCCTCTGAAACCATTTGTTGGAAGAAAGGTAATGATATTTCAACTCCTTTTGAGTGTCTAAGAATTAAATTGAAATATTGTTCTTCTGTTGGAGAAAGTGGTGTTAGATTTGCTGAAGTCTGTGATTCTAGTGCAGGATTATATTTAATAACCATTTTCATGTTTTTGAAATCCCAATTATTTTTAGGATTGATTCGTTCTATTTCAATATAACCTTTGTGAATTAGTCCTAACATGGCTGCTGCATATTTATCATCAATCGAATCAGATGTCTTACTTTTACAAAAAACTAATTCAGATACGAAGTTAGGATCAAGGTCACTAGGAATATCTCGGAAATAATCGATGTTCATTGTTGGTTGATAGAAAGTATGTTTTTTTCTTATTTTTTTAATAATGGAAAACACATAAGCGATTGTTAAACATGTTCCAGCTGAAAACAATGATAATGTAATTGCTTTAATTTTGAACCATTTGGCAGGAAGGGCATCATATTTCGCTTGTTCTTGTTGAATCTCTGCTAAAACATCATTATTATAGTAAGTGTTCTTAGAGGCATGTTGAGTGAATATGTGCTTATCTTCTCCGTAAGATACTAATGCAAATTCAATATATTGATTATATCGTTTAAATTTCAACTGTGATTTGTCTAACTCGAAGGCAAACGTATAATACCCAGGATTTATGCTACTAGACTCAACAAAGGAAAAAGAGTGAGAGTTTGTACCATAAGTGTTGGCATAATAGTTGCCAGAACTAGGCATCTTTTGATTTGGAATTAAAATCTGTCCTTTGAAAGATGTTAAGTATTTGATTGTATTTTCAGAATACATTGATAAGTATAATTCAGAAGAATCATTATAACGCAATGCAGCATTAGACATTTCATACTCTATTTCAAATACTACTGATTCACGATATATTCCATCAACATAGAAAAGCAAACATTCATACTGTCTTAGTGATTCGTTATAAGGTCCTTCACTATGATACCATTTACCAGGGCCATAACCACCAAATGTAGTCGTATAATCATAGTCATCCCAATATAATTTTGAACTTTCTTTATATACTAAGTCACTTCCATCTTCAAAGATTTGTTTTACAGAATTAACTTTATACTCAACTTTTACACCATCGATATATTCTTCAGGAAGGGCACGCCACAATTCCCAAAAAGGATTACTTTGAGACATGGCATGGACATCAAATGTTAATTGTTCAGTAATGATAACTTTACCATTGCTATCTTGTTCATCAACAACAATAGCTTTGTAATCAACCTCTGTTATTCTGGCATAATCAAAAGGATTCCAAGTATATTCTCCATCCTCATTTGGAACAAACATAAAAATAACTCCGCACAGTACAATAATTAGAGTTATAAAAATTAATGATAAAACTTTTTTCATATGGGTCACTCCCCTTTTTATAATAGTATAGGTAACCATAATTATACCTAAAATTAATCTAGATGTATATAAAAATCAAGCGATTTTGAACGCTTGATTGATTAAATTTATGTTGTGTATGACAGAAGGATTTACAATAAATTAATACTCCAAAAGATAATTGGTTTTACTTAAAATTATGAATATCATTGAATTTATCAAGGTATTTAGATAGTAGTGTTTTCACATACTATCGAGCACTTTACCAATATTAAGATTAAATCTTTAAGTTAATGGTATAGATCAAACATTTTAGTAATGATTGCCTCTTTTTATCTTGAATGATATAATAGGCAATACGATGTTCGATAATTGGGGGTTGTTAGTAGGAATGAAAAGAAAACAAAACACCAAGAAATGATAGATGTAATAAATCAATTTTAAGATACAGTCGTGGATTATGATACAGTACTTTATGGATCAATAGAAGGTGGATTTGCTAGAATGAATGACACGTATTTAAAAAGTATAGGGATTAGTATATTGGTTTTAAATCCTGTTATTTCTAGTGGTGTTGTAGGTTCACTTGGTGCTCTATCAAATGATTTTGTATTTATGGTGTTAAAAGATAATATTATGGATTTTTATGTTATGCCTAAAATGGCTTTTAGGTATAGTGTGGATTATAAGGATTCGGCTTAATTTAAACTCTTTTAATAAAATTAAGTATAGTAAAACGTTAGCATGGCATAAATTAAAGATGTACTACATTGATGAAAAAAATAAAGAAAGAAAAATAGCATTTATGTTTGTATCAAAGCCAGCGATGTTTAAACAACAAGCACAACATGTTGATAAGTTTTTATCTATTTTAAAAAGTAAAGGTAAAATAGCTTAGGATAAGAAGAAGTAATCAAGAAAGGGACGGTGTAAACCGCCCTTTCAAGTTTTTATAGTACTAATCATACCTGAATTTCTATAACAACGCAAAATGGGAACTTTCGATCATTGATTTCATTTGACATAAGCAAAAAGGGTGCCCAGCGGCATCAAGCATAACCGTCCAATTATCAGAAAACTGTTCACCTGCAATTGTTGCACCACAATCAATAGCATGTTGAACTGCCTTTTCTAAATCATTAACGGCGAAGTCTAAGTGAGCCATTTGTTGCTGAGCATCAGGAGCATCTGACCAAACGGGTGGTTGATACTCGGGATTTCGTTGGAATGTTATGCCAGGATATGTTCCCTGCTGGGTTGTGGGAGCACCAATACAAACATAGTCTTCATCAATATAGACTATCTCCCAATCGAGCAATCTGGCATAGAATTTTGCTAATTGTTCTGGGTCTTTACAATCCAATGTGAGTGAGTACATTTTGATTTTCAGTTGATTATCCATAAACGCTATTACCTCCAATATAAATAAAATTCATTTTTTTAATTTTAACATTATACCAAAGAAAATAGTAGCGATTTGAATAGGAAGCTGAAAACCGTTTATGCATATTGACAGTCAATAAAGTAAATGATACAATCTATATGACTAAACATATTGTTTTAGTCATATAGATTGAGGAGGGACTATAATGCCGAGATTTAGTGATAATGAAAAGGAAATTATAAAAAATAAATTGCTTGATGAGGGAGAACGGCTTTTTATTACTTTTGGACTAAAAAAAGTTTCAATTGACGAATTAGTGAAAGCGGTAGGGATAGCAAAAGGATCTTTCTATTCTTTTTATCCTACAAAAGAACATCTTTTTATGGAGATTGTCATTTTACAACAGACAAAAATGTGGAATGAAATGGATGTATTTCTACAAGAACACAAGAATTTGCCACCAAAAGAATTAGTCAAGCAGACTGTCATTTGGATGCTACAACAATTCAAGCGTTATCCGCTTATACAAAATATGGATAATGAAACAACCAATTACCTTTTTAGAAAACTTCCTAAAGACATCATAGAGGAACATACAAAAGATGATGGTAATGAACTTTTAAAATTACAAAAATATGGGGTTCATTTCAACTGTGATATTCAAATAGCAGCTAAAATTATGCAAACATTAGCTATGAGTTTTTTTGCTTTGCATGGGGAAGATGAGGATACTCGTATCACTATAATGAGTACAATGCTTGATGGCGTTTTAAACGAGATTGTGAGTGATGAAAAATGATTAGTGTAAAGAATGTTTACTTGAAATATCCTCATTCAAATGATGATACAATCAAAGATGTTAGCTTTGATGTAAAACAAGGTGAAATATTTGGCTTTCTTGGTCCTTCTGGTGCCGGAAAAAGCACATTGCAGAAAATACTAACAGGAACACTTCGTAATTATCAAGGAAGTGTACAAGTGTTTGATACGGAGATTAAAAATCGGCCAAATCAATATTATGAAAATATAGGTGTCGATTTTGAGTTTCCTAATTTCTATGGCAAATTTACAGCACTGGAGAATTTGAATTATTTTGCTTCTCTTTACTCTACTAAAACGATGAAACCATTGGAGCTACTAAAAAAAGTAGGACTTCATGATGATGCTGATAAAAGGGTTTCAAGTTATTCAAAAGGTATGAAAATGCGTCTTGGGTTTATTCGCTGTTTGCTGCACGACCCAAAACTTTTATTCTTAGATGAGCCGACAAGTGGTCTTGATCCTGCAAATGCAAGGCGATTGAAAGATATGATATTAGAACAAAAAGAATTGGGGAAAACCATAATTTTAACAACACACAATATGCATGACGCACAGCTTCTTTGTGATCGTGTAGCATTTATTGTTGATGGGGAAATAAAAGCAGTTGATACACCACACGCACTTCAAAAAAACAATATAGAAACCAATGTAGAATTTTGTTTTATAAAGAATGGATATGAAATAAAAAAGAGTTGTTTATTGTCTGAACTAAATTTTAATGATGATTTCAAATCTGCATTAAGCTCGGGAATCATGACAAGCATTCATTCAAAAGAGCAAACACTTGAAGATGTATTTATTTATCTGACTGGTAGGGGTTTAGTATGAGATTCTTAAAAACATTACTAAACGATATTCGTTATCAAATTAAATATGGATTTTATTTCCTTTATACTTTTATGAGTGCAATTTACATAGCTATCTTAATTTTAATACCACGACAATACAAAGAGCTAGCATCATCTATCATTATTTTAACTGATCCTGCAATGCTTGGATTGTTTTTTATCGGCGGTATTTGGCTTTTAGAAAAAGGCGAAGGCCTCCATAAATTTTGGAGAATATCACCTTTAAAGCCGATCGAATATATAGTATCGAAAGCTATATCGCTTGCACTTATATCCACTATATCATCAGTTTTAATTGTACGTATCGGAGTAGGAAATAGTAATCGGTTATTATATTTATCAATTAGTGTGTTTATTGGGTCAATTGTTTTTAATATCATTGGGTTGATTGTTGCATCTTATGCACGTTCTATAAATCATTATATGATTATTGTAGTAGTACCTACTTTGCTTTTATCTGTTCCACCACTTGCAGTAGCTTTTGGTTTTGCACATCCGCTTTTAGATGTAATGCCTGGAACAGCATTGTGGAAAAGTATTGCAGGCTCAATTCATATAACTAAAAACATAAGTATCTGGCATTGGATTATCCTTGTCATATGGGGTGGAATAGCTTTGTTGATTGCTACTATTCGAATTTCGAATGCAATGCAATTTGAAGGTGGCGAAAAAGGATGAAACAAACGCTTAATTTATTTCGGATAGGGCTTCGGCAAATAGGAAGGGACGGTATGCTTTTTATGATGCTAGCGGCTCCGTTTTTGATCGGTTTATTTTTTAAGTTTGTTATCCCATTTGCTAACTTGATTTTAGAAGAACGATTCTTATTTTCAATTTCACCGTGGTATGGTCTTGTTGATGGTATGCTAATATGCTTATCTCCTATGTTTGTTGCTATGATATCAGCGTTTTTATTGCTTGAAGAAAAAGATGAAGGTATTGGAGCATTTTATCAGATAACTCCGGCTAGTGGAAATACTTATATATTCGCTCGGATAGTTTTACCTATGATTTGGGCATTTGCTTCAACAATTATTGTATCAATTATTTTTGCTATTAGTACGATATCGATAGGTGCAATTATTATGGCTTCTATTGTCAGTTCATTATTTGGTATTGCCTTAGCAATGATGGTTGTTTCTCTTGCTGAAAATCGTGTTGAAGGTCTTGCAATCTCAAAACTTATGGGCGTGAGTTTTTCAGGACTTATTTTGGCTTGGATTATCTCTTCTCCATATCAGTACTTTGTTGCATTTCTTCCATCATTTTGGATTGGTAAAATTGTTATGAATGGATTAAATCTTTACTATAGTTTCTTTGGTATATTGGTAAATAGCCTCTGGATTATCGTATTTACAAGAAAGTTTAGAAAAAAAATTTGAGGAAAAGAGTTTATGAATCAAGAATCGGCATTTAAACATAATGACAAGGGCGGTTCATTAGTCTTTCTTGTTTTTTCTTTTGTTGGTTAGATAATTCATGCATGATAGCACAAAGCTGAAATACTTAGGATTATCTACAGTTTTATATTTAATAATATAACAATGGATAGTAAAAAGTGCTATAATAGCAATTATTAAGAGGGGGTAAATTAATGAAAACAAACTTTCATACACATACATATCGTTGTAACCACGCAAAAGGAACTGATGAGGAATATGTTAAAGCAGCAATTGAGAGTGGTTTTGAAACTCTAGGTTTCGCAGATCATACACCTTGGAAATATGATTCTAATTATGTTTCTTCAATAAGAATGGAGATAGCAGAATTAGATGAGTATATTTTCAGTTTAAAAGAATTAAAAGCAAAGTATAAAGAACAAATAGATATTAAAATTGGACTGGAATGTGAATATTTTCCAGACTACTTTCCATGGTTAAAAGATTTGTTAATGCAAAAAGAAATTGACTATATTATTCTTGGAAATCATTATCATAAATCTGATATATTTGGTGGATATTATGGTAGTAAAACAAAAGATGCTAACATCTTAAAAAGATATGTTGATGATTGTATTGATGGGCTAAAAACAGGACTCTACAGCTATCTTGCACATCCAGATTTAATTGATTATGCACATGTAGAAAGTGAAGCATATAGAAAAGAAATGGGACGTTTATGTAAATATGCAAGAAAGAACGATGTTTTACTTGAATATAATGTAACAGGAATAATTACAAATCGGAATTATCCAAACGACATTTTTTGGAGAATTGTAGCTAGAGAAGGTTGTAAAGCCGTTATAGGTTTTGATGCTCATAAACCAGAACACTTAAAAAGAAGTGATTTATATGAGAAAGCGAAGAGATATTTAGATACGTTAGGAATAAAAAGAGTAGATCAAATACCTTTAGATAAGTTTTAAGATTATCATAAAATGTGGCGTTTAAAAAAATCTAACTCAATAGATTAGGGGATAAAAAAATGGAGATACGGATTACAGAAATAACTGAAGTTGAAACAATAAGGAATCTAGTTACCACAACAATACATTTGATATACCCACACTATTACCCAATGAGTATAGTAGATTTCTTTATTGCTCATCATAATCAGCAACACATAAAAGAGGATATTTCAAATAGGAAAGTTTATGTATTAGAAGATAAAGAAGCTATTATTGGAACAGTAACAATACATGATGCTGAAATTCATCGTTTGTTTGTTTCCCTTGACTTTCAGGGAAAAGGGTATGGAGGATTATTATTAGATTTTGCTGAAAGAATGATTGCAAGTAAGCATGCTGTTGTTCATTTAGATTCCTCTTTACCAGCAAAGGCTATCTATTTAAAAAGAGGATATAAAGAAGTATCCTTCCATTGTATTGAAGTTATGAACGGAGATTATCTCTGTTATGATCTAATGCAAAAAAGAGTGAAATAATAAATTTGAATAAAAGATAGGTGCACATTTAAAGAGCTACATAATTTCTATATAGCTCTTTTGTTAAAAACTTATAAAATTAAATTATTTTCCTATATAAGATATGCAACTGTTGGTATAATTGGTTAATGATTTTATCCATGTTTTTTGAAAAATAAAAGTGCATATAAAAAAATAGGTAAGATAAACCTATTTTTTATTTGTAGTGTTATTTTGTAATTTCATTACGTTAGTCTTCAACCGGTGAAAAATCTTCTTTCGTTACACCACATAAAGGACATACCCAATCTTCAGGGATATCTGCAAATTCTGTTCCAGAAGCGATACCACTATCAGGATCACCTAGTTCTGGATCATAAATATAACCGCAAACGTTGCATACATATTTCATACTTATTTCCTCCTTTCGCTAATTAACATTTCAACTAATTCTTTGATTTCTTCTTTATTTTTATCACTTAGGGATGAACGAATTGAAATTTCAGGTTCTAATATTTCAATATTTTTCATCGTTTCTAAGAATGACAACATCGTTTTATTAGCACTTGGTGCCCAAGTACCATTTTCAATACATGCAACTTTCTTATTTTGGAAATTTTTAGCTTTTAATCGATGTAAAAAGTTTTCCATTGGTGTAAATACGCCACCATCATAAGATGGACTTGCAAATACAACTCGATCATAATGGAAAGCTTCAGAAAGAGCTAGCGAAGGCTCTGTTCTACTTAAATCATAACAGACTACCTTTTGATTTTTCTCTTTTAGTAAGGATGCTAATAATTCGATAGCTTTTTTTGTATTCCCATAAATAGATGCATAAGCAATCATAACGCCACTTTCTTCAGCTTCATAACGACTCCAAGTTTGATAAAGGTTAAGATATTTATCTAATGGTGCATCTAATATGGGACCATGTAGGGGATAAATTTGTTGGATATCGAAAGCAACAGCCTTCTTTAATAAAGCTTGTACTTGCATTCCATATTTACCTACAATATTTATGTAATAACGTCTTGCTTCATCTACCCAATTATCTTCATAATCAAGAGTACCGAATTTACCAAAAGCATCAGCGGAAAATAATATTTTGTGTTCAATATCATAAGACATCATAACTTCTGGCCAATGTACCATTGGTGCCATCATAAATTTTAATGTATGGTGACCTAATTTTAGAGTATCTCCCTCTTTTACTAGTACTTGTTGAGAAGTATAACTTTCGTGAAAGAATTGTTCTATCATAGTAAATGTCTTAGCGTTTCCAACAATTTTAATCGTAGGATACAAATCTATTAACGCTTTAATATTTGCAGAATGATCTGGTTCCATATGAGAAACAACTAAATAGTCTGGAGTCTTTCCTTGTAAAGCTTGTTCTAAATTTTTAAACCAAGTAATATTAGCTCGCTGATCGACAGTATCCATAATGGCAATTTTATCATCCATAATAACATAAGAGTTATAAGTGATACCATTTGCTACGGGGTATTGGCCTTCAAATAAATCTATAGTTTTATCAGCGACACCTATATACGTAATGGAATTTATTATTGTATTAATTTTTTCCATATTTTCACCTCTAATTAATTCTACTTTATTTTTTTTATTTTCTCAAGACTTATGAAATTGTTCTTGATAAAATCAAACATGTTGTTCGATTTTATGTTATTTTTGATATTTATTTAAAAAGCAATCAGTTACTACGGTAAACAGGGAGTTATTTAATACAATAAATACATTAAACACTTGCATAGAACACTTTTTTGATTTATACTTCTCTTAAGGAGGGACGAGAATCATGGATATAGAAGATCAAATGATGGATAATCAAACAAAAAAATCACCTATCAAATATATTGTAATTATAGCTGTACTTATTGGGCTTTTAGTAGGTGGATATTTTGTTTACAACCAATTCTTTAGTAGTACACTATTGACATCGAATACAAAATACTTTACGTTAAAAACTCCTAAAAAATATAATTTTGTTGAAAACACTTTAGCTACTGATGCTGAAATGGGTGTTTATGATGAGAAAAAACATGTTTATATTTTTGGGTATGCGTATCAAAGTCAAGATGATTTTAAAGCAGCCGTTGATGAATTTTATCAAGCTGATGTAGACACAGATTATAGTAGTATAACTGATTTAAAGAGACAAACAATCTCTGGGTTCGATGCTTATTCATATGCAGTTGTCTATACTGACAGTTCTAATGGATCGGAATATTATTCTGATACTTATTTTATTGATGGTGATTATGGGACATATATTATATATGTTGAATGTTTATCAACAGATCAAGATAAGTATGAAAAGGATTTAAGTAACATTGCAAAGACATTTAAGGAATTAGATTAATATAAAAATAAAATAGGAATTGAAATGTACCATATAGGTTAAGAAAAAATTAACTGAAGTGGTACATTTTTTTATAGATTAAAAACAATTAAGTATATGTTATCTTTATTTTGATTATAATAACGGAAACATTAATGTTTTATCTGACAATTACATAAATCCGATGCATAAAAAAATGGTTTAATGATATCTAAATAGTTCAATTTCTTTGAAATTAGTATAAAGTTATTATATAATATTATAACAGTACTATTTTTATAAAAAGAGAAGAGGGGTTAACATGAAAAACAGTTTACTATTGCTAGGTGTACTATTTGTAGTGTCACCTATATTTATTTATGCACAAAACGAATATTGTGGATATGATGTCAAGACTGGAGAAAGTTGTGTGTTTACGTCTAAAATAAAACCACTAGTAAAACTAGATTTTGGGTATTAGATTCATATGGTTATAAATAGAAATATAAATGAAATTATAAGATTAAATCGTCTGATATCTAGTTATAGTCTTACAAAAATTGTTAATGAAATGGCCAAGTATGGAGCCTTTATTAATGATACATCTACATTTAGTCGTTGTGAAACAGGCAAACTTTCATTTAAAATAGAGGATATCGTTGCCTTTTATAGGGTTTTAGGTGTTGAATATGATGAAGAAATAATAGAAGAGTTAGATACAGAAATCAGTTGTTTGTTCTTAGAATTCCTAGATAATTACTTTTATGGAAAAAGTAATGAGAGTGTATTAGATAGGTTAGATAGGATCGGAGATAAGGTTAGAATGAGTAGCTGTTATGCTAAGGTTCTGATTATTGAAATGGATAATTTTTTAGTAACGAATACTGATAGTGCTGTTATGTACAAATACGAAAAGTCATTACTTGATATTGAAAAAAGCTTGTCATTTGAAGAGAAGCAGTTATTATATGACACCTTAGGATGCTTCTATTTCTCAAAAAAGGATTATCAAAAAGCTTTAAGTTATTACGATGAAGCAGAACGTTATTCTGACAAATTATTTATTGCAAAAGTTTTATATCATAAATCTATGATTTTAGATAAAACAGGTAAATTAAACGATGCTCTAGAAGTGATTAAGCAGGCTAAAACAATCTTTGATGATTATTGTTGTTATAGTAGAAGTATCTCTAGTCTTATTCAACGTGCGAAAATCGAATCGAAAATGTTCGATTATTCAAAAGCAATTGAAAACTATTATCTAAGTTTAAAAGCTGCGGAGAATCTTCAATTATATACTTATTACCCACTTATTTATAGTAATTTATGTTGGGTATATATTAGAAAACATGAATATGATAAAATCATTGAAGTCTGTGAGACAATGATTGATAAAAATTTCAATCAAGCATCAACATATCTATATTTGTCTTGGGCATATAAGAAAATGAATAATTTAGAAAAAGCTAAATCAATGATTAGTATAGCGAAAGATTTTATTACCTCTAGTACAAAACCATTACATATTTTAGAAATCGATTTATATGAAAAAATTCTTTCAGGTAAAGCAAGTAAGAAGCAAATAATAAATCAATTTAATAAAATAGATATTTATTTTGAAACCCAAGAGGTTGACTATTCTAATGAATTATTTGTATTAGAGTTAAGAAAAGATTACTTTTTAGAATTAGGGGATGACCCATCTGCTATCTTTGTAATGCAAAGAACATTGGATATTTTACAAAATAAATAATAGATATTTTATGATATTTTTCTTATTTCTGCACATAAAATAATTGCAGAAAGCACATTAATCATAGTTAAATCTAACTATACAGATTGAATTAAAAAATTATCCCTATAGTTAACCTAAGAGAATACGTGTAGAAGGATAAATATAAAACTTCTATTTGAAGCTTTTTGTTAAATTTTCGTTATAATTTGGTAGTATTGGCGTATTGTATTTTTAATTAGTACTGTACAATGTAATTATTAATTATTTTTGCTATACTATCTGAGATTACTAGTCGTATTGTAATAAGAGTGGATTTATTTTATACTCCAGCATTAAAATAAATTCTACTCTTTAGCCGTTATTGATAAAAACCAGTAAATAGCCCTTACTGGTTTTTTAGTTTAGAAATAGAATTCTATTATAAAGCTTTTTATGCTAGTTAAAAAACAGATTATTTTTGATGAATGTGTTGACAATTAAGGAGGCAAGACTTATAATGAACATATGAACAGATATTCATATGTTAAGGGGGATTTATATGACTCATAAAAGTAATATAGATAAAAATACAACAAAGAAAGAACATAGTATACATCACCACCATGATGGAGAAACATCAAGTTGTCAACATAATGACCATCACCACCATGATGGAGAAACATCCAGTTGTCAACATGATGATGATCATCACCATCTACTCCATGATCGAGAAACAATAAAGCAACAACAAGATAGTAGTAAAAACAAACAAGTATTTATGTTAGAGAATTTAAGTTGTGCCAATTGTGCAAGTAAGATGGAAGCAAAAATAAAACAACTTCCAGAGGTAGAAGACGCAACGATAACATTTGCATCCAAACAATTAAGAGTTATCGCAGATAATCCATTGCTATTAATTGACAAATTTCAAGAGATTTGTCAATCTATTGAAGATGGGATAAAAGTAGTTCCTAGAACGAAATCTGCAGATGTTAAAACAAAAGTATATACTATAGAGAATTTAGGTTGTGCTAATTGTGCAAGTAAAATGGAGAGAAAAATTAACAGCTTACCCGAAGTAGAAGAAGCAACCATCATATTTGCAACAAAGCAATTACGATTAACAACAAAATATCCTGATGCTTTGATTCCGACAATTACTGAAATTTGTAATCAAATAGAGGACAATATCATTATTAAAGAAAAAGAAGATATAAAAAATAAAAAGAAAAAGAAAGCATTAAAAGAACAAATAGAATTACTAACTATTGTTCTAGGAGCTTTTATATTCATAGGATTCGAAATCTACCATGAAGTTGTTGGAATTGAAGAATTTTCTTTACCAATCATTGTTATTTTAGTCATCACATATCTAATGTTAGGGAAAAATGTTTTGTTAACAGCTGCAAGAAATATAAAAAGAGGACAAATATTTGATGAGAACTTTTTAATGAGTATTGCTACGATTGGAGCTTTCGCAATCGAGAATTATCTTGAGGCAATTGGAGTTATGCTATTCTTTAGAATTGGAGAATATTTTGAACATATTGCAGTTGAAAAAAGTCGTTCTCAAATCATGGAGGCTGTCGATTTGCGACCAGAAACAGTTAATTTAGTAATTGATGATACGACTAGAATCATTGATGCAAATGAAGCAAAAGTAGGAGATATTGTATTAGTACGTGCTGGGGATCGGATACCACTAGATGGAATAGTAATAGAGGGAGAAACACAATTAGATACCTCAGCAATCACAGGAGAGTCTATTCCTATAAAAGTAATAGTAGGTTCTAATGTTACTTCAGGAAGTGTTAATTTATCAGGAGTAGTGAAAGTTAAAGTGGAAAAAATTCTTGAAGAATCAATGGTTTCAAGGATTTTAGATTCTGTAGAAAATGCAGCAGCTAGTAAACCAAAAATTGATAACTTTATTACTAGATTTTCAAGAATATATACACCAATTGTTGTTGCCTTAGCTTTATTTACAGCATTAGTAGTACCTTTAGTGACCTCTCAAGAATTTTATCCATGGATTTATACTGCTCTAACGTTCTTAGTTATGTCTTGCCCATGTGCTTTAGTATTAAGTGTACCATTAGCATTCTTTAGTGGAATAGGAACTGCTAGTAAAAAAGGGATTTTATTTAAAGGTGGTATTACATTAGAGGCTTTAGGTAATATAAAAGCAGTTGTTATGGATAAAACAGGAACAATAACAAAAGGTAATTTTGTTGTTCAAAAGGTTACTTCTAAAGAGAATACTATAAATCAAATATTGTCTTTGGCAGCTAGTTGTGAAATGAATTCAACACATCCTATTGCTATTAGTATTATGGAAGAAGTAAATAGACAGAATATATCGTTTGATATTCCTTCTAACGTAGAAGAATATTCAGGAAAAGGAATGAAAGCGATGATTAATAATCAAATGGTTTTATGTGGGAATTTACAATTAATGCAGGACTTTACTATTGATACAAGTGATTATACAGCAAATAGTGGTAGTGAAGTATTAATCGCAGTAGATGGAATATATAAAGGGAGTATTCTGATTGCAGACACTATTAAAGAAGAAGCAAGTTCAGTAATTCAAAGATTAAAACAATTAAATCTTAAAACTGTTATGCTAACGGGGGATTCATTAGTTTCAGCAAAACAAGTAGCTCAAACAGTTGGGATTGAAGAAGTTTATGCAAAATTATTACCACATGAAAAATTAGAAACATTACAGGTAGTAAGAGAAAAATATGATAGTGTTATGTTTGTTGGAGATGGAATTAATGATGCACCTGTACTAGCGAATGCAGATGTTGGTGCAGCAATGGGAAGTGGAGCAGATGCTGCGATTGAAGCCGCTGATGTTGTATTCTTACAATCTAATATGGATGCAATATTAGAAGCAATACGCATTTCTAAAAATACGAATGCGATAGCAAAACAAAATGTTATATTTGCTATATTGATTAAAGTATTTGTTATGATAATAGGGATTACTGGTATTTATTCAAATATGTGGTTAGCAGTTTTTGCTGATACAGGTGTAGCCTTCTTATGTATCTTAAATTCAATTCGAATATTATATAAAAAATAGCAGTTGGTTTTTCCTATAAATCCTTATAAATAATCACTATTGAATATTTTGTAAATGTATGCTACAATAGTGATTAATAAAAGGGAGTAGTTAACATTACTAGTAATGTTATATAGTCGTCAATACGCTTCTATGCCGGTTTATATATTAAATAACGAGACTTTTATCACAATTAGAGTGTGAAAGTCTTTTTTATACTTATACACATACAATTGGAAAAAAATAAATAGAGTCTAATTTATAAAGGAGAGTGGTGTTATGGACTCGTTACCCCAGCAGATGTTACTACAAATAATTTTAATTTTATTAAATGGATTTTTTGCTTCTAGTGAGATTGCTTTATTGTCATTAAATACAAATAAGTTAAAAAAACATGCAGAAAATGGAGATAAAAATGCAATTCGATTAGTTCATTTAATTGAGGAACCATCTTTATTTTTATCAACGATTCAAATTGGTATTACCTTAGCAGGATTTTTAGGTAGTGCTTTTGCAGCTGATAATTTCTCAGGGTACTTAGTTCATTTTATTTATCAAGATTTAGGTTTAACTAGATTTTCTTTAGCAACGTTAGATACTATTGCTGTTATTATCATTACATTAATCTTATCGTATTTTACATTAATATTTGGAGAATTAGTACCAAAACGGATTGCAATGCAAAAATCGTATCAATTAGCGACTATAGCAAGTAAAGTTATTAATGTTGTTGGTTTTGTTATGAAACCAATTGTTTCATTTTTATCATTATCTACGAATCTTGTATTACGATTACTTGGTATGAAAACGGACGCTAATCGCGAAAGTGTTACTGAAGAAGATATTCAATTATTAGTTGAGTTAGGAGAAGAAACAGGAATTCTTGACGAAGATGAAAGTGAATGGATTCAAAATGTATTTGCATTTGATGATACAATGGTAAAGGAAATTATGGTACATGCGATTGATGTCGAAGCCATTTCTTTAACCAATACTGAAGAAGAAATATTGGAAGCTATGAAACATACAGGGTTATCTAGGTTTCCTGTCTATAAAAAAGATTTAAATGCCATTATTGGAGTTTTATATACTAAAGATTATTTACTTGCTTCAAAAAAAGAAAGAGAAAATCTTGAAGAATTACTTCGTTCTGTATATTTTGTTCCAGAAAATATGGTAGCGAGTGATTTGTTTAATGATTTACAAAGAAATAAAATACATTTTGCTGTTGTTAGCGATGAATTTGGTGCTGTTAGTGGTATTATTACGATGGAAGATTTATTAGAAGAAATCGTTGGTAATATCTATGATGAACATGATACAACTGAAGAAGGCTATATTGAAAAATTGAATGATACTTCATGGAGGGTTAGTGGAGATTGTGAGATTGCTTTATTAGAAGAAGGCATAGATCCAATCTTTAAAGAGAATGATGAATATGACACTGTTGCAGGATTGATTTTTTCTCATTTAAGAAAAATACCGAAAGATGGTGCTATCTTTGATATTCGAATCAATGGCTATAACTTTCATGTTTGCAAAGTTAAGAATAGAAGACTTGAAGAAATTATTATACGAAAAATAGCAGATTAAGAATAAACAAATATAAAAATAAAGGTAGCTAAGAATGCTACTTTTTAGCTAAATAAAAAACTGTTAGTAATTATTTTCAAATCCTGAAAGTTTTTCAATAAATTAAAATGAATAGTATATGATTTAAATGGAAACATTCATCAAGATATAACGAAAGGTACGCAGTAGTTATGACTACTTTGTCATTCTTTCACTGCAATATATAAATGACTCAATATTCATTAATAAACAATTAAAAAGAAAGTTAGGTAAATATGGAAAAACAATTAAACATAAAATACTCATTAATTCAAGGATTATATTGGACAATTTATTGCACTATTTTGGGATATTCGACAGTGTATTTATTAAGTCATGGATTGGATAACTCTACAATAGGTGTTATTTTAGCACTTGCCAATATTTTAACGACAGTAATACAACCTGGACTCGCTTCTTATATTGATAAGACGAATTTATCCTTACGAGGAGTCGTCATTACTATTTTTGGAAGTATTGCTATTTTGGCTATTTTAATGATGCTTCTATCACAAGTGTCTATTCTTTTAAGAATCCTTTTTGTCTTTATTACAACATTACTAATGTGTACTGTACCATTGTTGAATTCTTTGACATTTGCATTTGAAGAAAGAGGTTATGTTGTTAATTTTGGATTAGCTAGAGGAATTGGGTCTGCAGCTTATGCAATTACATCATTATTATTAGGCTATATGGTAGAACAATATTCACCTAAATTATTACCACTTATCTATATAATATTAATTGTTGGAGTTATTCCATTGATTAATAGTTTTAAGCTTCCTAATGAGCAAAGTAAAAAAGTGGTGGCGAAAGAAGAAAAAATAGTGGAAGAACAAACCTCATTAATTGATTTTATGAAGAAATACAAAAAATTTGTTTTATTAATTATTGGAGTTGTATTCGTATTCTTTGATCACATTTTAATCAATAATTTTGCATTCCAAGTAGTTACTAATATTGGTGGGAGTAGTAGCGATATGGGGAAAGCTATATTTTTAGCTGCGATGGTAGAGTTACCAATAATGGCATATTTTAATACCTTAAAAGAAAAAATTAGTTGTGGGAAAATTATGATTTTTTCATCAATTTTCTTCACGCTAAAACATATAGTAACCTATTTTGCGACGAATATACTTATGATTTATATTGCTCAAGCATTGCAAATGTTTGCCTATGCTTTATTCATCCCAGCATCTGTATTTTATGTAAGCAATTTAGTTCATGAAAAAGATTTAGTCAAAGGTCAATCATTAATGACGATGGCTCAAACAATAGCAGGTGTCTTTGCTAGTCTTTGTGGAGGGATAATGTTAGATAATTTAGGCGTAAAATCTACTTTATTAGTTGGAGCTATTATTAGTGCAATTGGAACAGCAATTGTCTTTATCTCTAGTGAAAAGACAATATAAATTAAGCAATACTTAAATAATAATTAAGCAATATTTAAATAATAATTATTTTCTTTTTTACAGGTAAATGATATACTTGGGAAATAGAAGGTGTCGTAAATGGAAAAAGAAAAGAAACATTATGGAAACATTGATTTGTTAAGATATATATTTTCAATCGTTATTATCATCGTGCATTTAAAGCCTTTTTTTAATCAAAATCAAGGAATGCATCTATTTTTCAATAATATCATTGGTCGAGTGACAGTACCCTTTTACTTTTTTGTATCAGGGTATTTTGTGGGGAAAAAGGAGACTAGTTATATAAAGAAATATATTAAATCGATACTACCATTGTATATAGTTTGGAGTATTATTTATATACCCTTTGGAATTGCTGCGGTCATGGATTTTTTTCCAAATTTTGTGGCGTATATTCAAAATCTTAATCTTTCAAACATAGCTTTGCTAGGATTAGCGATAGTAGTAGCACCACTTATTTTAGTTATTGCTCTGTTGTATTCAGGAACCTACTATCATCTATGGTATTTTCCTGCGTTATTGCTTTCATTGTTTGTTATTGAGAAATATTTAAAAAGGTTTAATATTAAATCATTAATGATAATTTCTTTTGTTTTAATTGTTTTTGGAGCATCAGAAACATATTTCGGGGCACTACCCAATCAAATACAGAATCTATTGTCATACTATTTTGATTTCTTTATTACAACAAGAAACTTTTTATTCTTTGGATTATTTTATGTAAGTTTTGGGTATTATTTTGGTAATAAAAAAATAGAAGAAAGCAGATACAGGCTTGCTAAGTTAGCGATTTGTATTATATTGTTATTAGGTGAATTTGCTTTATTACAAACAATTGAAAGATTAGATAGTAATATTATGTTGTCATGTATTCCATTGACATATTACTTATTTGTTAATTTGATATATTGCAGAATTAAGATTGAAAGCAAGGCGATAATGTATCGTTTTAGAGAGTTATCAAAATATTATTATTTAATACACCCATTAGTAATTATCTCATTTTTAAAAGTGGTATCGATCAAACAATATAGCATTAATAGTTTTTTAAGTTGTCTAATAGTTGTTACATTAACACATCTAGTAGCTACTTTACTTATTTATATTAAGAAGAAAATACCAAATCGAATTGGAAATTTAATATGAAGGAGAGAAAATGGCAAGAAACAAAAAAAGAAGAGCAAGAATAAGAAAAAGAGTGTATGTCCTATTTGGATTACTTATCATCATTGCTTTAGTACTATTTAATAGTTATGATTATATAGTAAGACTATTTAATCCAACGATTGCTACTTTTATTTTACCAGAGCAATCAGGAAAAATTGATTTCTATTTAGATCGTAATATATACAGCGAAAGTATTTATGTTTATGATATTGAAAATAATACTGTTATCTATTCAAAAAACGCAGATACTAAATTAGCTCCTGCATCAATTACTAAAGTCATGACTATATTATTAGCATGTGAATATTATCAAGATTATAATGCTAGTGTGAGTGTATCTAGTACGATCTTTCCATACTTATGGGAAAGTCATGCCTCTGTTGCTGGGTTTGAAGCAAATGAACAAGTAACAGTTAATGATTTATTATATGGTGCCATGTTGCCTTCTGGTGCAGATGCGACCATCATGTTAGCTTATGATATCGCAGGTAGTGAAGACGCATTTGCTGAATTAATGAATCAAAAAGCACAAGAATTAGGGATGAATAGTACTCATTTCACAAATTCGACAGGATTGGATGAAGGCGATATCCATTCAACCGCTAGTGATATTGCAAAGATGGTGAATGCAGCTTTAAAAAATCAAAAGTTTAAAGAGCTTTATACATCATTTACCTATCTAACAAGTAGTAGTAGTGTTCATCCTGAAGGAATAGCATTTGAAAGTGCACCTTATAAATACTTTAAGAACTTGCTAGGAGATTATCAATTTCTTGGTTCAAAATCTGGGTTTACAGATAATGCAAAACAATGTCTATCTAGTTTAGTTAGCATTCATGGGAAAGAATATATTGTGGTAACATTAGGTGCCGATGGAGATTATAGTCAAGATGAATATTTTAGTTTTGATGATACGAGAAGAATATATGAGGTATTGGCACTCTGTATACAAAAAACAGACTAGGCAGTTAGTCTGTTTTTTGTAGTGCGAAATAAATAAAGAAATTAGGAAATAACGCATGTATATTAATATGAGAGCTAATACTAGTCTTTGGGTTTCACTCCCTTGTTTGTTAGTAGGGAGATAATACAGATGGTAGAATTACTATACATACTATATTTACTAATTAGTATTATATACTATTGTGTCACTATTTATGAAAATATAAAACGTAAGTAGAAAAAGAAACCCTAGAGATTAGACAGTCGAAGGGGTTCCTTTACAAAATATCAAGGGAGCACTAAAGATTTAATTTATTGGCTCTCTATATTTATAGTATAGCATGAACCATAAACGTATTCAATTCTAATCTATCAGTTAATTTATTATTAATATAAGAGTTTCTGCTAATCTTTTGGTTTACCCTCCAGCAAGATTTATTCTAAAAAAGCATCCTTTTCAAACTTACTAAGACAAATACAATAAAATGCACAACGACAACACTTGCCCCAGTCGGTATGACAAATAGATACGAAATAACAAAACCAATCATAAATGCAATTATTGCAATCAAAAGTGCAACTACAATTGTTGTTTTATAATTCTTTGTTAATCGCATAGCACTTAACGTTGGGAAAATAAGTAAACTAGACATTAGTAAAGTTCCCATAATTCGCATACCAATGACAATGGTAATGGCAGTTAAGAAAGAAAGTAATAAATTATAATGTTCTACTTTCACTCCAATCGCTTTTGCAAACTCTTCATCAAATGTTACTAGGAATAATTTATGATAACATAATAGAAATAAGATAACGACAATACAGGATAAGATAATTGTTATGTTAACATCATCAGTGGAAACAGAAAGAATGCTACCAAACATATAGGATGATAAATCAATATTAGTGCTTGCTTTTGATGAGACAATCACTCCTATAGCTAACGCTGTCGTTGAAATAATTGCAATAGCAGAATCACCTTTAATTTGATTCGAATGGTTTAATCTAAGTAATAAGAAGGCTGCAATTAATACCGTTGGGATAGCGAACAACATTGGAGGCATAGATAATGCTGAAGCGATTGCTAGGCTACCAAAAGCAACATGTGATAAGCCATCACCAATCATAGCGTATTTCTTTACAATTAAGCTTACTCCTAATAAAGAAGAGCATATTGATATCAATAAACCAACAATAATTGCTCGACTTAAAAAAGGATATGCCATAATGTCTAGGATGATCTGCATATATGTTCACCTTTTTCTTTTAGGAATTGAGGAGTCGTATACAAATGGTAAGTCTTATCTTGTAGTAGTAATAATATATGAGAAGCATATGCTGTAATTTCGTTTACATCATGAGAAACCATTAAAATAGTAATTTGTTGTTCTTGATTAATTTCCTTAAGTAGTTGGTAGAATTCTAATGATGCAACAGGGTCTAAAGCAGAAGTAGGTTCATCTAAAACTAAAACTTTTGAAGTAGCTAGTAAAGCTCTAGCTAATAAAACTCGTTGTCGTTGGCCACCAGATAATTCTTGATAGGATTTGTTTTTTAAATCTTCAATTTTTAATTTTGTCAGAATTCTAATCGCTTTTTGCTTAACTTCTTTGCTATAAAAGAAAGAAGATTTTTTTTGGTTTAAACAGCCTGATAATACAATTTCAAAAACACTTGCAGGAAATTCTTTTTGAATTGCATTTTGTTGCGGTAAATAACCAATTTCGTTTTGCTTTAATCCATGATTAAAACAAATAGTACCACTTGTTGGATGTTTTAATCCTACGAGTCCCTTGATTAGTGTTGTTTTACCAGTACCGTTTTCACCAATGATACATAGGAAGTCAGCTTTATTAATAGTCATTGATAAATTATTGATGATTTTTATTTGTTGGTAATCAAAACTAATATCTTCTATATTAATCATACAAAGCAACCTTTAAATTATCTAAGTTTTGTTGCATAATTGATAAATAGGAGACTCCATTATCAAAATCTTCTTTTGAAATTGTATGAGCAGAATTAAAAATCAGTTTTGTTGCATTCGTGCTTTCTACAATAACATCAGCAATCAACTCTGTTGAAAATTCAATATAGAAAACAACAGGAATATTTTCTTGTTTGACTTTATCAATTAAAAAAGTAATCGTAGATGCACTAGCATCACTCATAGTAGAGCATCCTGGAAAAGCAGCATAGTAATCTAAATTATAATCTTCTACAAAATAGCGGAATGGGAAACGATCACCAAAAATCAAAGTATTTCTAGAAGCATTTTCTACAACCTGACTAAATTCGTTATCTAATGTTTGTAATTGTTGTAGATAATTCATAGTATTTTCTTGGTAAACAGTTGTGTTTGCTGGATCTAATGCTATTAATTGTTTGCTTAATTCTTGCACGATGATCATTGAATTCCTTAATGAAGTCCAAACATGTTCATCATAATCATGAGCTTCTTGATCATCGTCGCCGTCATCGTCGTCTTCTTCTTCAACATCCATACCTTCTTTTATCTCTTCTTCAACAATGTCTACGACATCCATTAATTTTATAATTGTTATATTGGAAGTATCAATATCTTTCAATAGAGTACTAACCCATTCATCAGATTCTCCACCAGTATAAATAAAGATATCACAATCAGCAATGTTTTTCATATCTTGGATGGTTGGTTCATAATGATGAGTCTCACTACCTAAAGGAATTAACATTGATAAGCTTACTTTTTCACCAGCGATTTCTCTTATAAAATCGTAGGGTGGAAAGATTGTTGTTATCACTTTTAAAGAATCTTTTTCTTGATGATTTGTTGTGCTTGAACTACAGCTAGTTAATAAACCAATTGAAATTATGCTTACGAATAGTTTTTTTAACATATTGTTCCCCCTAACATTCGTTACATGTCCCATAGACAATTGTTTTTCGGATATCAATCTTAAAGTTATGATCGATTAAGATATGAGCTTCTAAGAGTTGAAATTCTTGGCAATCTAAATGAATTAATTTTCCACATTTCTCACATTTTAAATGAATATGATTTTGATTACAGTTGACATATTGATAATAGGTAGTACTATCATTGTCAATGACTATTTTTTTAATGACTCCATCTTTTAATAACGTGTCAATATAACGATATACAGTCGTAGTTCCAATCGGATTACTCTCATTTTTGAAATGAAGACAAATATCATTAATTGAGTGATGTTCATCTCTAAATTTATCGAAGTAATCTAAAATTGCTTGCTTTTGCTTTGTTTTATAATTCATAGTTTCACCTCAATTTGAAAATAATTTTCAATTTTATATCTATTAATTTACATTGCTTTTTTTATTATGTCAACCAATTTGAAAAATTTTTTCAAATTTCTTTCAATTTTGTAAAAAAACTGAATAAATCTCAATTATATAGTAAAATATTAGATGGAAAGTGGGGATATAATGGCAATTAAAATAGCATTTTTTGATATTGATGGTACATTAGCATCAAATAAAAAAAGTAGTATTGATACAATGGAAAGAATTCCAGCATCTGCTTTAAAGACGTTGAAACGATTAAAACAAAATGGAATAACACCTGTCATTGCAACAGGAAGAGGAAGAGTAGGTATTTTAGATTTTGTCGCAGATCTAGGCTTAGATAGTTTCGTTGCAGCGAATGGTCAAAGTGTTGTCTTTAAAAATAAAGAAATTTACAAATACTATCTAGATAAACAATTAGTAGTGGATTGTTTAAAACAATTGATTACTTTAGAAGATGTGACCGTTGGAATAGAAACAACGATTGGAAGAGTATTATGTAAAGGCGATGGGACTAGATTACCATTTAAAGCATCAATCGTCGATACTATTGAAGATAGTGTTAATTATGATGTTTATCAACTATCTTTGTATGGTGAAAATTTAAAAGAAAAAGTATTTTTACAGAATGTAGGAGACTTAAAACCTAGAGTCGTAGGACCAACCGCTATGAATATATTAAGTAAACATCAATCGAAAAAGAGCGGGATAGAAAAAATGCTTTCTTTATTAAATTTAAGCAAAGAAGAAGCGATTGCCTTTGGTGATGAAGAAAATGATTTTGGGATGTTTGAAGCGGTTGGAATAAGCGTAGCTATGGGGAATGCAATAGATAGTTTGAAAAGAAAAGCAACATATGTAACAGATGATGTTGATCAGGATGGAATTTATAAAGCATGTAAGTATTTCAACTTAATATAATTAAGGATAATCAAAGAAGGCCAACATTTTGTTGGTTTTTTAAGTATTGAATCAAAAAAACCAAAATTATATATCAAATTCAGCTATGATAAAGATTTGCATGATAGAAAGAGATGTAACAATCCCCAAAATTGGAATAGTTTAGACCAACTATCAATAAGATTATTGCCGATTGAATTGATAGAATATAGCCAACATAGTTTTATATTTATTAAAAAATGGTTATGCTGGTACACTCATTTACTTATTAACTATCTAACTATGTCATAGATCTTTAATAAAAAGGGAGGAAACTATGAAATTTATAGAAGAAAAATTTATACCAATTGCGGCAGCTGTTGGGGCACAAAAGCATCTAGCTGCAATTAGAGATGGATTTATTGTTATTATGCCTCTTTCAATTGCTGGGGCATTAGCTGTATTACTAAATTACTTTCATGAAGTGTTTAACCCAAAGGGATTAAACATTCCTAGTATTTATCAAGGATATGGCAAATTTTTAGAAACTACAAATTTGAAAGCTGTATTTGGGGCTGTAAGTAGAGGTTCATTAGACATGATTGCGATTACTGCAATGGTATGTATCTCATTCAAAATGGCAACTGATAATGGAGCAAAAGTCCCTGTTACAACTTCAGTTGTAACATTAGCTTGTTATTTTGGATTATCACCTGTTCCAAAAGTAGTTCTAAAAGACTTAAACGATAAAATAATCACTGATTTAGCAACAGCTGGAATTAAATCAGCAAGTGCTGGAGGAGTCGATGGTAGCAAATTAAATTCACAAGGTTTATTTGTTGCAATGATTTTAGCTTTAATTATTGGGGAAATATTCCCAAAATTATCAAATAATGATAAATTAAAGATTACGTTACCTGAGGGTGTACCACCAGCTGTAGCAGCATCTTTCTCATCTTTATTACCTGCCATGATTACTATTTTCCTAGTAGTAGGAACTGGTAAATTTATTGAAATTTATTCAGGTAATGATATTTGGGTTATTATTAATAAATTTGTGGGTACACCAATCTCTAGTGCTTTAGGAAGTATCTGGACAATGATTATTGCATATACTATGATAGGGCTATTATGGACATTCGGGATCCATGGTGCTAGCGTTGTTGGTGCTATTATTGGGCCACCACAATTGGTATTACTGTTAGAAAATACAGCAGCATATCAGGCAGGGGAAAAAGTAAAACATAACTTCCCAGGATTATCATCAGCCTTCTCGTTTATGGGTGGTTCTGGAGCAACATTTGGATTAATTATTGCAATCTTCATTTTCTCAAAATCAAAAGCAGAAAGAACAATTGCAAAATTGTCAATAGCACCTGGACTATTTGAAATTAATGAGTCGATTACTTTCGGTATTCCAATCGTATTAAACCCAGTATATATGATTCCATTTATCTTTGGACCAGTTATTCTTGGTATATTATCATGGACATTAATGAATATGGGTCTCTTAGGACGCGTCGTTGTTGGGGTTCCATGGGTTACACCACCAATTCTTATTGGATTCTTAGCTACAGGTGGACAATTCTTTGGGGCGATCTGGAATGCAATCGAGTTAGTACTCTTAACACTTTGGTGGACACCATTTGTTATACTCTCTAATAAGGTTACTGCAGCTTCAGAAGCTGAATAAAAACAATTTTATAGACTATTTAAGTATCAGCCATAGGACTATCACAACTTTTTGTTTTAGTCCTTTTTGTATTTTTTATTGTAACTTTTTACTAGATTTATAGATACAACTTTATAAGACCAGAATTGATATATAATTTTGGATTTAAAGTTGCTTAAAGAATCATTAACAGTAAATAGGGAAAGAAAGAATAAAAAAATGAAGTAAAATGAAATAGTTGAACTACTTTATATAGGATAAAATTTAGATATACCAATTACAAAATGTAATAAGGTATAAATTTCAGGGCGGGTTCCATTTACTTGTATTATATCAGCGAAAAATAAATTGAGTTTAATGGTTTCCGTTCCTTCCCAAGAGAGATAAGAGCATAAAAATGCTCTTTTTTTCATGGTAATTTTTGACATTTGGTAAAAAAATATGGATAGCTATTTTTCGACTATTGATTTTTAAACAAAAAAATTGATAAGATAATATTGTAGAAATCAATAGAACGGAGGTGAATTCTTATGGAAAAAAATTTTATGACCTCAGATACGTTAATCGAATTTGAATTTATAACTACCAAAAAAGTTGGAATACATTATCATGAAAATTTTGAGTTATTATATATAATAAATGGGACAATAAAAATTATGATAGATGAGGATCAGTTTAATTTACTAAGTGGCGATTGCATTGTTATTAATACAAATAGAAATCATAGTTATCAGGCTTCAGAGGATATATTAATGGTACGTTTTATACTTTCTTATATGCAAATAAGAAAACTAATAGGTCAAAGCACTATTTTATTTTGGTGTAACTCTGTAAACAAGAATAATAAAAGTTATAGTGAATTAAAGGGAGTTATGATAGAGATTTTAAAAATAGTAATAAAGGATGAAGAGGAACCTATCTATTTACATAGTTTATATTATAAATTGGTGCATTTTCTTATTAGTAATTTCTTATTAGCACCAAAGGATATGCGTTATGAGAATGAAAAAAGTAAAACTGATGATAGAATGCAGGAAATTTTTACTTATATTAGAGCAAATTATCGACAAGCCATCACGCTACAGGATCTTTCAGAAAAGCTGTTTCTTTCCTCCAATTATTTATCTAAATATATAAAGAAGAAGTGCGATATAAATTTTATAGAATTGCTTAATACCGTTCGATTGTCTCATGCAATTGAAGATTTGCTTCATACTGATGCATCAATTATGAAGATTGCGATGAATAATGGGTTTGCTAGTATTGCATCTTTTAATAAAACATTTAAAAAAGTATATGATTCAACACCATCAATGTTTCGTAAAAGAAAACAATTAAAATTAAAATCTATTGATACAGAAAAACAAAATAAATTAAAAGATGTACAAGATAAGATTGCAACTTACCTTGAAAAAATTCCTGTCAAAGAATATCAAGTAGTTCAAAATCTATCTCTATCTACCAAAAGAATCATAAATAGTAATGATCAATGGACAAATAGCTATTGTTCCTTAATAAACATAGGGACAGTATTGGATATTACAAAGGCATCAATTCAAAAACAAATAATAGAAGCGAAAGATAGTATACAAATTGAATATGTACGCTTTTGGGATATTTATTTACCAAAGTTATATGCTAATAATGATGTGTCAAAAGACAAAAGATATTTTGGACATTTAGATTTGGCTATCGATTTTTTAAATGAAAATAATTTGAAACCTTATATAGCTCTTGGGTATAAACATAATAATATGTTGAATTTTAATACGAAACAAGAGATGGCATTATTTTACAATAATATGATTGTCCATTTTATTAAACGCTATGGAATGGATTATGTTAGTTCTTGGTATTTTGAATTTATGAATGATGATTTAGTTGAGTTTCAGTTATTCTTAGAAGAATTTGATATTATTATACAGGCTTTTCATAAACATCTTTCTAGTATAAAGATAGGTGGCGGTGGTTTTAATTTAAATAAGCTAGGCCTACATAAATTTAAACAAGAGCTAGAGTTATGGAGTAACTATCATGAAATACCAAGGTTTATCTCTTTAAAATGTTTTTTAATTAATAATAATTCTGATAAAATAACAGATTATGATTTTGTTTTACAGCAAATAAATGCAGCCAAGGCAATACTAAAAGAATGCAATTTAGAGTTAGAGTTACATGTTTCTGAATATAGTTTAAGTCTATCAAATAATAATATAGTGAATGATAGCATAATTAAGGCAGCTTTTTTAGCACAAAACGCCATTTTGTGTAGTGATAAAGTAACGATGTTAGGATATTGCTTGTTTAGTGATGCACATATAGATTTTTATAATACACGACCATTATTGTTTGGTGGTAATGGATTATTATCAAAACATGGTATACCAAAGCCTAGCTTTTATGCATTAAAAATGTTGAAAAATCTTTATCGTCAAGTAGTTATTAGAAATGCACATTGTTTAGTTACTAAAAATGCTCAGGATCAATATGCGATTATGTGTCAAAATTATAAAAGTATCAATGATAACGATAGAATAGATGAAAATAAAATAAGTGTTAATGATTTACCAAACATGTTGAAAAACAAAGAGTTTTTAAGAATCAATATAAAGATAGAGCATATAAAAAATGGCGATTATATGATGTCTAGACAAGATATTAATCAAAATTCTGGAAGTCTACAAGATGAGTGGAGACATTTAAACTTTGAATCAGATATCAATATATATTGGGTTAATTACTTAAGAAGAGTTAGTACTCCAAGGATTTTTGTGCAAGACATCTTAGTGGAGGAAAACATATTAGAATTGGATATCACGTTAAAACCAAATGAAATACAGCTTTTTAATATTATGTATAAGGGAGATTAAATGATACATAAATAATATAGAATAATAAAAAACCAGAGAACTCTGGTTTTTTAAGTACTGAAAGATATAATACTTATTTTAACTTATTGAAAATGGTGTTTACATCGTCTTTATAAGCTAAATCATTCGTAAATAATACCCAATTTCCATTGACGACAACTGGATAATCTTGACCATTAACGGTTACTTTTTTATCTGCTTTAATCGTTGTTAAGGCATCTTGATCCTCAAAGTAATATACTTCAATATACCCTTGATCACTGTTGTATTTGTAACCTTCTTTCGCTCCAATTTTATCTGCAAAGTTTTCTGCTTTGTTTTGAACAGTTATTCCAGCATTAGCTAAAGCTGTTTCAAAAGATTCGAAAGTATCAGCAATACCATCTGCTACATTGTTGTTGTTATTTGTAGTCGAGTTATTTGTCGTATTGTCGTTATCTTTCGTAGTCGAGTTATTTGTCGTGTTGTTATCATTTGTAGTGTTATCATTTGTAGTGTTATCATCTGCGTCGTTATCACTACCTTTTAACATATTACATCCAGTAAACAAAAAAGAAAATGCAAATAAACTTATTAATAATTTTTTCATTTTTTAACCTCCAATATTTTGTTACGCTATTAGTATGTTCGCTATTTTCAAATTAATAACTTATTTATTAAATTTTAATATAATCATATTTTTAAAAAAGAATCAAATAATAAAGATAGTATTGATCAAATATGATTAGCGTTTCTTTTAGTTTACTAGTTAAGTTTTGATATGCTATAATGAAAGCAGAAATTTTAAAAAAGAGGAAAAAAATGAGAGAACTACTAATTATTAATGCAAAAACGATTCAACATGATAGTATTAGTATTCTTATGAAAGATGGTAAAATCACTAAAGTTGCTGATAAATTAAAAAGAGATGATTCTATAGAAACCATCGATTTAGAAGATAAGTATTATGTAAGTCCAGGATGGATTGATATCCATACACATTGTTATCCTAAATGGGAATTATATTATGATGATGCCGATGAGATTGGCTATAAAACAGGCGTCACAACAGTGATAGATGCTGGAAGTTGTGGATATAATCAAATTGATGATTTTTATGAAATAACCAAGCATAAAGTAACAAATGTGTATGCTTTTATTAATATAGCAGACACAGGAATTTTTAGGCAAGATGAATTGAGTAATTTATCCAATATTTCTTTGATTCATTGTAAAGAAGCAATTCAAAATTATCCTGATTTTATCGTTGGATTAAAAGCAAGAATGAGTGCTAGTGTTGTGGGGAAAAATGGAATAAAACCATTAATAACAGCGATGGAAATTAAAAAAGAAACAAGGAAACCATTAATGGTTCATTGTGGTAGTTTTCCTCCAAGGTTAAAGGATATTGCAAATATGCTAGGAGAAGACTGCATGTTAACTCATTGTTTCCATGGCAAAGAAAATGGTATTTTTAATAAAAATGGCGAAGTGAAAGCAGAAATAATAAAAGCTGTTGAAAGAGGAATGTACTTAGATGTTGGTCATGGCAAAGAAAGTTTTTCATTTGATATCGCTAAAAAAGCATTAGAAAAAGGAATCAAAGCAGATACTATCAGTAGTGATATTTATCAATATAATCGTATGCATGGACCCGTTTATCATTTATCAAATGTAGTAAATAAAATGTGGTATATAGGATATTCATTAGAGGAAACTATTGATAAAATCACAAAAGTACCAAATGATTTTTTAAAATTAAATAAAGGATATATAAAAAAAGGTTATGATGCTGATTTAACAATCTTTTCAATCGTAGAAGAAGAAATAGTGTTAAAGGATTCTATTGGAAAAGAAGTTATCCTTGATAAAGGAATCAAACCGCATGCTGTGGTATTAAATAATAGCTTTATTAAATTATAAAGGAGAAAGTATAATGGATAGTTATCAAAAATTTTCATTACAAAAAGTAATTAATGCTAGTGGTAAAATGACGATTTTAGGTGTTTCAACAGTAAGCGATGAAGTGAATGAAGCGATGAATGAAGGAGCTACTCATTTTTTTGTTATGAAAGAATTATTGAACCAAACTGGAAACTACATTGCAAAATTGCTTCAAGTAGAAGCAGCTTACATTGTTTCTAGTGCATCTAGTGGAATCGCTCAATCAGTCGCAAGTTTGATTGTGAAAGATGATCTGGTAAAAGCATTACAGATACATCGAATTAAAGATAGTTTACCAAGAGAAATCATTATTGCGAAAGGTCATAACGTTAATTATGGCGTGCCTGTAGAAACAATGATTGAATTAGGTGGAGGAAAAGTAGTAGAAGCGGGGTATGCCAATGAGTGTAAGAAAGAACATATTGAAGGGTTGATTACGAATCAAACAGTTGGATTATTATATATTAAGTCACATCATTGTGTTCAAAAAGGGATCGCTGGAATAAAAGAATATGTAGAACTATCTAAAAAATATAATATACCATTAATTATTGATGCGGCAGCAGAAGAAGACTTGACAAGATATTATCAAATGGGTGGAGATATTGTCATCTATAGTGGAGCTAAAGCAATCGAAGGACCTACTTCAGGATTAGTATTAGGAAAAGAAAACTATATCGAGAATATCAAATTACAATCCAATGCTATTGGTCGAGCTATGAAAATAGGCAAAGAAAATATTTTAGGGCTAGTAAAAGCGATTGAAAATTATGCTCTTAGATCAAATGATCTTATTAGGATTATGATTGATAAAGTCGATACATTAAATGCAATGTTTATAGATCATTCATTAGTTAGTGCTACAAAAATACAAGATGAAGCTGGAAGAGAAATTTATCGTAGTGAATTATGTTTTGATAAAAGTATCGATGTAGTAAAGTTAAGCAAGAAATTAAAAGAGGGCGAGATTGCGATTTATACTCGAGACTATCGTGCAAATAAAGGAAAGATTGAAATTGATGTTCGAAGTGTTACATATGAACAATTGAATCAGATATATCAGAAAATTAATCAATTATTACAAAATAAGGAGAAATCAAAATGAAATTAACACCAAAATTTTATAAAGATCGTATTTGTTTAAATGTATTAGGAAATACTATTGAAAATGCAAAAGAATTATTTGATGCTAGTGAAGGACATATTTTAGTTGGATTATTATCTAAAAATTATACCAGTGTAGAAAAGGCAGTAGAAGACATGTTGTTGTATGCTGAAGTAATTGATAATTGTGTATCTGTCGGTTTAGGTGCAGGAGACCCTAATCAATGCTATATGGTTTCAAGAATCGCAAAGCAAGTACAACCTAGACATATAAATCAAGTATTTCCTTACGTAGGAAATACAAGAGCTGAATTAGGAAATAATCAAACATATATTAATGGTTTAGTATCACCTTGTGGAAAGATAGGATATGTGAATGTTGCGACAGGACCTAGAAGTAGTAAAGAAAAAGAAGCGATTGTACCAATCGAATCTGCTATTGAAATGATGAAAGAAATGGGCGGTTCTTCTATCAAATACTTCCCAATGGGTGGATTGAAAACAAGAGATGAATATGAGGCAGTAGCAAAAGCTTGTGCAAAACATGATTTTGGATTAGAGCCAACAGGTGGAATTGATTTAGATAACTTTGAAGAAATTGTTAAGATTGCACTAGTTGCTGGTGTAAAAAAAGTGATACCTCATGTATATACTTCTATTATTGATAAAGAAACTGGAAATACAAAACCGGAAGATGTTGCAGTATTGTATGCAATCATGCAGAAATTGGTAGGCTAATATGAAGATAGCTGCATTTGGAGAAATCATGTTACGATTAATGGTTCCTGAACATAAATTATTGAACCAAAGTGATCAGTTAGTTTCTTTATATAGTGGAACGGGAATGAATATTGTTGCTCAATTATCAAAATGGGGATATCATTGTTATCTAGTAAGTAGTGTTCCAAAAAATAATATTGGGAAAGCAGCGAGCAGTAAAGTTAGAAGTTTAGGAATTGATGATCAATATATTAATTATCAACATGATGGTATTGGCCTTTATTTTTTAGAAACTGGTTATGGAGCTAGACCATCTGTTGTTACTTATATGGGAAGAAAAAATAGTTCGTTTTCTTTATCAAAGAAAGAGGATTATCAAATTGATGAAATAGTAAAGAAAATAGATGTCTTACATATTTGTGGAATTGTATTAGCACTTAATGATGATGTTAGAGAAACTGCAATCGCTTTTGTAAAAAAAGCGAAAGAACTAGGTGTACTAGTTTGCTTTGATTTCAATTATCGTAGTAGTGTTTGGAGTAATCCATCTTATCAGTATGCAAAAAGTCAATATGAACGGATGTTACCATATTGTGATATTGTATTTGCTGGTCAAAAGGATGCAGAATTAATTTTAGGGATCAAAGAAGCAACGATGGAAGAAACAATGCGAAAAATGATAGATAGATATCAAATTAAAGCAATTGCAGGAACTTTTAGAAATGGTAATGATAATGAACGCTATTATCAAGGATTTTTAATCAATGATCAAGGATATTATCAAAGCGATTCTTATAAATTAGAAGTTTATGATCGTATAGGAGCAGGCGATGGTTTTGCTGCTGGAATTATTGATGGTATCATCAAGAAAGAAAACCCTAAAAAAATTGTTGAGTATGCAACAGCTTCAGCGGTATTAGCTCATACTATATATGGCGATTCCCCATTAGTAGAAAAAGAAGATGTAGAAAGATTACTAAATCACCAACAGATTGATATCTTACGTTAAGAAAGTGATGATAAGCATCACTTTTATTGTTGCATATAAATTTTAGTGCAGAAAGCTGGGATTTCAATCGTTCCATTTGAATAGACTATTTCTCCAGTTAATAAATCTAATTGCTTACCAGGCATTGGAATAGTAGCAAAGTGTGTTGAACTATCAATGTTGATAGCAATAATGATAGATTGCAAGTCATACCTACGTTCAAATACGAATTGTTGATTGGTTAGATATGATTGATGATAACTTCCAGATGTAAATGCTTGATATTGTTTTCTCAAAGAAGATAGTTTTGCAATCCAATTAGTCGTGGGATTTGTTATTGGTGTTTGAAAATATGGTCGCAATGTTGCATCACTGCCTTGCATTTTTTCTCCTTTTACCCCCCACTCACTACCATAAAAGATACAAGGAATACCAGGCATTGTAAAGAGTAGACTATAAGCATTCATTATATTTTGTGGTTCTTTTAGGTTACTAGCAAGTCTTGTTACATCATGATTATCAACAAAATTAAACAATGCTAATCCTTTATACAATGTCCAATTCTCACTTCCAAATTGTCGATTCAAACTATAAGCAATTTCAAACATATTTTTATCATTGATACTTGAATAAATACCCTTAAAACATTCATAATTAGTACAACTATCCAACATATCTTTATTAACAATTCGATGATAATCGCCATGAATTATTTCACCAATTAAGAAGAAATTTGGCTTTAATGAATCACAAAATTTCCGAAGTTTTCGCAAAAAATCCTCACTTAGCATATAGGCAACATCTAGTCGTAATCCATCAATATTAAATTCATTCACCCATCCTTGAATAGATGAAAACAAGTATTCAACAACGAAAGGATTATCCAAATTAAGTCTAACTAAATTATAATGTCCTTCCCAACCTTCATAATAAAATCCATCATGATAGTTACTATCTCGATTAAAATTAATGTAAAACCAATCTTTATAGATTGATTCTTCTCTTTTTTCTTGAACATCACGAAATGCGAAAAACTCACGACCGACATGATTGAATACAGCATCTAACACTACTCGTATAGTAGCATTATGTAATTCATTACATACCTTAGCAAAATCATCATTACTCCCAAGACGACAATCAATTTTAGAAAAGTCTTTGGTATCATAACCATGTGATGAACTTTCAAAAACAGGACAAAAATAAAGTGCATTAATTCCAATGCTTTGCATATGAGGAATCCATTCTATCACTTTATCTATACGATTAGTTTGAATACTATCATTTGTAACAGGTGCTCCACAGAAACCAAACGGATAGATTTGATAAAATATACTGTCTTTATACCACATAATAATACCTCCAATATTAACATACCTATAGGTATATTAATATCATATACTTAAAGGTATATAAATGCAATGGTTTTTATTGACTTTATATACCTAGAAGTATAATATTAAGATATGAGAGAGAATAAAAGAGACGATATATTTAAATGTGCATTAAAATTATTTTCTGAAAAAGGATATGATGCAGTAAGTCCAAATGAGATTGTGGAAAAAGTTGGGATTACAAAACCTACTTTATACTATTTCTTTGGGAGTAAGGAGGGACTATTTGAAGAAATCCTAAAGACTAGTTTTACTAAATTGGATATGTTGTTAAATCAAGAATGTAAGTATACTGCAAATCCTGCAAATTATGATCAAGACATCTATCCTGCATTAGTGAATGTAGTCGCAACTTATTTTACATTTGCTAAGCAAAATAGCGATTTTTATTTAATGGTATTATCTATGTGGTTTTTACCACCATCCTCTAAATCTGCACTATTATCAGAAAAATATCAGACAAATCAATTCTACATAGTAAAAAAAATGTTTACGGAAATTTCAGCTGTACATCATAATTTAAAAGGAAAAGAGAGTATTTATACTTGGCGATTTTTAACATTAATTAATGCCCAAATAGGATTTTGGCATAGAGGATTTGGAGCGATTGATATGCAAAGTGCACAATCGATTGTTACTACTTTCATGCATGGTATCTTATCATAAATAAAACTGCTAAATCTAAAAAACTTACTTATTTTAGTAATAAACTAGAATGAAGTAACTCATTTATTAATATAGTGTAATAATACAATATATAAAAGAAGGTGAGAAGTTGATCTATGTAGAAATTGAAGATACAAAAGATAATAGAGTAGTGTTTAAAGGGACGAATAAAGATGCAATTAAGTTCTTAGATGTTAGTTTATCTACACTAAGTAATGCAGTATCAAATCAAAGATTAATTAGAAAACGATATAAGATAATTGTCTATCAGTCAATCAATAATAAAATTGATCAAGCAGTGCTAAAGAATATATTTAATGATTATTGCGAAGGATTTACATTATCCCAGTTACAAGCGAAATATGGATATAATACTATTGTTATTTTAGAAAACTTACAAAGTATTCCTAATTTTGATAGTCGTTATTCACATTATTCAATTGATTCCTATTTGAAAGACAAAATAAAAGAAATGTATACTAGCTATGATATTGCAACAATATGTAAGGAATTAAGAGTGACTAGAAAACAAGTTGATGCTGTTATTAATGAAAAACCAATTCTATTATTTGAAAAAGTATCAAAGGCAAATATTCTAAAAAGAGCATTTAACCAAATTAAAGATCCTAGTATTGTTTATAAAAGGATTATGAATACCAACCGTTTTGGTTTATGGAATACTGATGAAGATGAATTAAAAAGAGATGTGTATGAATATTTTGAAAGGGAAATTAATCAATTTTTATAGAAAACTAACAAAATAGAAATCATATGTACTTACGTAATTATGATTTCTATTTTGTTAGTTATGATCATTATAAATTCCTTCTATTGTCCAATAATACGGAAATGAGAAATGAATAAATTCAAAGCATTTCTTATCTTGGTTATATAGTGCACTCATACGAATAGGATAGCTATAATCTTCACCATAATTCGCTTCTTTTTGTAAGTAAGCAATACTTCGATGAATAGTAAATAATTTTGTGGCATCATCTTCTTTATTACTTTGTAAGATAGAGAATATTTCTGCTTCCGTTAATAGTAGTAATTGTTCTTTTGAAAGCTTGCATTTTAATAGTCCAATAATAGTGGCAGTTGTATACTCAGCATGTTGCTGATAGATTCCTTGTGCAGTTTCTAGGGATATGCTCATTGATTGTAATTCTCTAAAGTAAGTATTAATTGCTTTTTCTCCATAGTAACATTGATTATCAAAACCTAGTACCAATGAGTGTGGCAAATAATAATTTTTATTTGATTGTTGCTTTGAAACACTAGTAAGCCATTCTTCCATAAATTGATGCAAATTGTTGGAAGTAGAAACGTAAGCATGCTCCTTTATTCTACGTATATCTTTTTGATATTGCTCTACAAAGTATTTTGATGATTCTAAACGTATATCAGGAAAATTAGGTTTTGCGATGGAAAATTGCATTTGTTTAAATTTCCAAGAATTGTCTTCTTTGATCAAAGCACCTGATAAAAGCAAAGGGATGCAAGCATTTCTTTTTATACTTGCACGATGATGATACGCTAAAGAGAGCATCCAATCAATATGGGCGATTTTATCATTGATAGATAAGCTAGAATCGACCATTCTATTTTTGATTATATCAACATACTGTGCATCCTTTTCTTTAGAAAATTGAAAACTATGTTTTACATTTCCTCTTAGCATAAACCATGCAGTATCTTGATTATTTGAAATATAGACATTCGCTAAATCTAGATTAACATCTCCCCAATATTTCCAATCGCTATATAGTAATTCCTTGATATCTTTTATTCCTACAAAAACTTCATTAAAGGATGTTCCTACTACAATTGGAGTATCTTGAGTGAACAGTTTATCGACAAAATGATCAATATCATCAATATTTCTTTTGGTATAGCCCAATTGAAATTCTTCTAATATTTTTTTAATTTCTTGATTTGATGATGGATTTGTATGTTTTAAAATTTTATCTAAATTATTAAACTTCTGGGTTCCAAATAAATTCATAGTATCTATTATATCCTTTCTTTACGATCAAAAGACTCAAGTAAGGGGATCATTTCCTATATCTCCCTTTAAAATAGTATAAAGTAAACAAGAATAAATCACAATAAAATATTACTATATAAAAAGTTATAAAAAGCAGTAACAATGAATTACCATTGATTACTGCTAATTTTTATAATCTTGCTAATACAGTTACTAAGAAATCATACATTTTTTCAAAAGATTCCAAATTCAATCTTTCATCAGGAGTATGAATATCTTTCGTAATTGCACATAGTGTAACAATATCTAATTCTGGAATTAATCCTTTAAAGATACCAGTTTCTAATCCACCATGGCCTGCGTGTTCTACTAATTCTCTATCAAACATTTCGAATGTTACATCAGCCAATACTTTTCTAAGCTCTGAATTAGGATCATAATTCCATCCTGTAAGACCTTCTTAAATCTTACAAAAAATAGTATACGATTAGAAAATATACAAGAAATCAATTAACTATTTTTCTAATTATTTTGTAACATTTCTGAGAAATTAGAAATGTAAAGAACCCTGTATTTATTAAGCATATCAAAATCAAGTTTTTATAAAAGATAGGATAGAATATTCAGTCTAAGAGTAACTATAACATATTCAGAGAACATCTGAAACAGTATATTATAAACAATCTAAGTGCCAGAAATAGCAGTTTTTGACCGATAAATACATATTTTTGACCGATTATTGTTCGTTATAAGATATGGAGTATTTCTATGGTATAGTTATATCAGAGTAGATTATTGAAAAGTAATTATTTAATTTAATACTAATTATTTAATGATAGAATAAAAAGATAAGTACAACTATGGAAAACACAAACTGAAGTGGGCTCAACTACAATGATAAGAGATTAATACTAAGCTTCATGAAGGAAACAACCCGAATTGAATTAGGTTGTCAGAACCATCAGGGATATTATCAAAGCATAAACTATAAGAAATCAAAGGCTACGTATTTTCTTAACAATAAGAAAACACTTTAAGGAGAAAAAGAATACTTTCAATTATACAAGTTCTAGTTAGCTCTATTATGAAATTAGGGATTTTCAATGTCTATTAGTAAGGCTGTAAGACCTTCTTAAATCTTACAAAATATAATATACGAGGAGAATTACATGGAAGAGAAAGAAAACTTATTTATTCAAGAAAATTTGACAGAAAAAAGTTTAAGCAAAATGGATTTTTCATCATTAGTAGCACTAGTAAGAGAGCCAAATATGTGTTCAGGTGGAAAAGAAACCATTAGAACGGCAATAAAGGAGGGAAATATAAACCAAAACTCCAAAATATTAGAAATTGGTTCAAATACAGGATTCTCAAGTATTGAGTTTGCAACAGTTATGCCTAGTTCGCAGGTAGTAGGCATTGATGTCAATCCAATTTCAGTAGAATTTGCTAAAAACAAGGCAGAAATGTTCGATATCAAGAATGTTAAGTTTATATGTTGTGATGCGACTAATTTACCCTTTGAAGAGAATAGTTTTGATGTCGTATTTGTAAGTAATGTAACATCGTTTATTTCTGATAAAGAGGCTGCGATAAAGGAATACACTCGAGTATTAAAACCAAGAGGGCTTTTAATTGCTGCTCCAATATCTTATATAAAATTGCCACCATTTAGTATTGTTAAGGAAGTTGAGAAGGCAATAGGAAGTTCGTTAACTATTAGTGACAGTAGTCAATGGTTAGAATATTTTGAAGAGCATGATTTATCACTATATTTTTCAAAAAAATATTTCTATATCAGAAGTAAAGAACGAGAAATTATAAATTACGTTGATATGGTTATGTCTCAGGAGCATTTGGTGTATTATTCAGAAGATATATTAGTAGCATTAAAAAGCAGATTAAAATACTTCTATGAATTATTTGATGAAAATTTGAGTTATGCAGGGTTTGATATTTTTATATATAGGTACTTAGATCCAAATAATATACCAATATTACATAAAACTAAGGAATTATAGAAGGGGGTAATGCGAGTTATGAAAACTGTTAACAAATTGCTACCTCCAAAGTTATGGGACAAGAAAGAAGAATTTTATAAAGCCTCAATTGGTAATGAATGGTATAGAAATGTTGCCATCATACAAAGTGAGTTTATAAATTTAACATTCAAATTTTTTTATTTACATGATATAAAATCTGTATGTTTACCAGTGACAACAGGATCAGTGACAAGTCCAATGGGTTTAGGTAGTGATTCTTTACCTGTTAAAATTGACTTGTTTGGTTTTGAAACTTTTTTAGCTGACTCCATGCAATTTCATTTGGAATATATGTTAAGGTATATTAATAAAGGAGTTCATTATGTCATGCCTACATTTAGGGGGGAATCAGCAGACGAAAGACATCTTTGTCAATTCTATCATAGTGAAGCAGAAATAATAGGGGAATTGAAAGATGTAATGAAGTTAGTGGAACAGTATGTATTGTTTTTGATGGAAAATATAGTATTATCTTGTAAAAAGGAGATTATTACTTTAGCAGGAACAATTAATCACATTGAAAAGGTGATTAATGTCATCAAAAAAGGAATTAAACGAATTACGTTGCAAGAGACCATTGATATATTAGGTAATGAACAACAGTATTTTACAAACTATACAAATCCAAGTTTTAGAACTATAACTTCTTTAGGTGAACAAAAACTAATTGATATGTTCGAGGGGGTAGTATGGGTTACAAACTATGATTATATTTCAATTCCGTTCTATCAAAAAAAGTTTCAAGATGGAAAAACTGGATTAAATGGAGATTTATTGTTTGGTATAGGAGAAGTGGTAGGTTGTGGTGAAAGAAATTATGACTATACAGAATTAATGGAATCAATGGCGGAGCATAAAACAAAAATAGATGGATATGAGTGGTATGTTTATATGAAAAAGCATTTTCCATTAAAAACAGCGGGATTTGGTTTAGGTATGGAAAGATTTTTACTATTTATAATAAACCATAATGACATACGAGATATTCAACTGATACCTAGATTCAACGGTACTAATATTGAACTTTGAATAAATATGTATTGATATGCTTATTATTAACTAGATAGTGATTAACAATACTGATATATAATGAGGAGATAATATAAAATGAAAGTTATAATCAAAGCAAATTTTAATATGGAATACATAAAATATTTGAAACAAAATTTAATTGATGATTCTCTGTATTTTATCTCTAAAAATAATGAAATTATTAATGAGATGAAAGAATCAGAAATATTAATTTCTTATGGAGATGGCATTGATGAAAAATTGGTTAACAAGTTACCGAATCTTAAATGGATCCAAGTTTTAAGTGCAGGTTTGAATTTATTGCCACATAAATTGATTTTAGACAGAAGAATAAAGTTAACTAATGTTGGAGGCATACATAAAATTCCTATGGCTGAATATGTAATGTCAGTAATTCTCAATATAACACATCGTATGTATTACTATTATGATTTACAAAAGGAAAAGTATTGGGAATCTTGGATTGAACTCCAAGAGGCTCATGGAAAGACTATTGGTATTATTGGGTTAGGGCATATTGGTTCAGAAATTGCAAAATATGCTAAATCTTTATCAATGAATGTACTAGGGTGTAGAAAAGATTATCAAAAGCAATGTAAATATGTTGATAAAATTTTTTCTCCAAATAATTTGAATCAATTGCTTAATCAATCAGATTTTGTTGTACTATGTTTACCTTTAACAAAAGAGACTGAGAATCTTATTGATAGGGAACAATTAAGTAGTATGAAAAAAACTGCATATCTAATTAATATTGCAAGAGGAGCAATAGTCAATGAGGAAGCATTAATAACAGCTTTGAATAATGATGTTATAGCTGGTGCAGTTTTAGATATTACTAAACAAGAACCACTTAATTCAGATAGTGTTTTATGGACAACTAAAAATATAATTATAACGCCACATATATCTGGTAGAAGTCCGAAATATTTAGATAGGGCTTTAGAGATTGTGATTGAGAATTTCAAATTATACAAGAGCAAAGAAAAGTTAATTAATGAATTTAACTTTAAAAAAGGATATTAATAAATTGTTAGATGTGATATTGGCGAGAACTTTGATCTCACCCTTCCATACAATAACTGCTCTTGAATTTAGTAACATCATGTATCACTTAAATAGTAGGCTTTAGTCCTATCTGACTTTTGGTTATAGATTTTTTTATACAGTTTATTTGTTACGGGATTTATTTAATAAATATATATTAAAGGCCATCATCGGCACATAGAAAGGATTATAAATATGATAAAAAATTATGGACGTAAATATAACTTTTCTTCTGGACCTTCACAAATTCCCTTAGAGGTATTGGAAAAAATAAAAGATGAGTTATTTAATTATCGAGAAAGTGGTATGTCTATCATGGAAATGAGTCATCGCTCAAAATATTTTTATGGTGTTCAAAATAATGCAATAAAACTACTAAGAGAGTTGTATAAAATTCCTAATAACTATGAAATCTTATTTCTACAAGGTGGTGCAAGATTACAATTTTCTATGATTCCTTTAAACTATTTTCATATAGGTAGAATTGCATATATTAATACAGGTCCATGGGCTTTAGATGCTTTTAATGAGGCAAAAAAAGTGGATGAGAAGCTATGTTATATTGCAAATGAAAGTAAAGAAGAGATTCCAATAATAACTGAGAAGAGTTTAATTGAAGATACTAAATTTTTACATATTACATCAAATAATACTATAAATGGAACTCAATATCAGGATTATCCGAAAATCAAAAATGTAACTCTGATTGCAGATATGACAAGTGATATTTTATCAAAGAAAATAAATTTTGAAGATTTTGGAATAATTTATGCATCTGCTCAGAAAAATTTAGGAATATCTGGAGTTACAGTGGTAATTATTAATAGAAGTTTGTTGGATAAGGCTAATAGTAATTTACCAGCTTCATTAAGTTATATTTCACATTTTAATGAAGATTGTATGTTAGCAACATCACCGACTTTTAGTATATATGTTTTAAACTTGATTTTAGAATATTTAAATAATAATGGTCAAATCGAGCAATTAGAGAAAAATAATATAGCAAAGGCAGAAATGCTATATGGGATTATTGATAATAGCAACGGTTTTTATCGTGGCTTTGCTAAAAAAAGTTCGCGTTCAAGAATGAATATAACGTTCACACTGCATTCAGAGGAATTGAATAAACTATTTATTCAATTAGCTGAAGAAGAGGATATAATAAGTATAGGAGGGCACCATAAAAGGGGTGGGATTAGACTCTCTATATATAATTGGATTAGTATAGAAGATTGCGAAAAAATTTCAGATTATATGATCCGTTTCATGGAGTCACATAAATAAAGAGAAATTAAGAGGATATGTAATTTCTAGTATAATAATGTATGCAATTTACTTTATTTTCATATGTAATCATAGCTAATAAAATTAATATGTGATTTCCTAGTTAGTTAATGATGCAAGATTTAAGATATTGTATATTATGCATGTTGATATCCTATAAATAAAATTTAAGAAAGGGAAATAGTATATTACTACGAATAGATGATTCTAGTCATAATTACTAAGTAGGAATAAGATGGTTATAAATTTAATAAGTATAGTTGTACCAGCATATAATTCAAGTGAATGGATAGCCCGGTGTATTGATAGTTTAATAGGGCAAAAATATAAGGATATTGAAATAATACTAGTCAATGATGGCTCGATTGATGAAACGCTAGATATTATGAGAAAATATGAAAAAAAACATAATAATATTAAAATTATTGATATTCCTCATAGTGGTCAAAGTAGAGCGAGAAACATTGGAATTCAGAATTCAAATGGTGAATATTTATGTTTTGTGGATAGTGATGATTACATTGATGAGTATTATTGTTTAGAACTACGTAAGGCAATAGAGAATGTTGATATGGCTATCTGTGGTGTGAAAACATATTTATATGAGGAATTTTTTGAAGAAGTTAAAGCACAAAGAGCAGAAATACTCACAAACGTAGAATTAATTAGAAAAATTCTTAAGCTGGATGATTTCACTCATATTGTTGCTAACAAGATGTTTAGGAGAAAAATATTAGAAAGTAATAACTTAAAATATTGTGAAGATAGGTTATATGAAGATATGGTTTTTGCTTATGAGAGTGCACTATGTTGTTCTTCAGTTGCAATAATTGATCAGTCACTATATTCATATATGACTAGAAAAGATTCTACTTTCACGACTTTTACTAGTAAGAGAATTGTTGATTATCTATTTGCGATTGATACAATACATCATAAATTAAGTAATTCAGATATTTATCTAGATATAAAACAGGATTACATAAACTATTTAAACCATAATGCAATTCATGCTATGCGATTATTTGTTAATGATTTAAATCCTGAAATAGAAATATATAGAGAGAACATGATAACCCTTTTGGATTTGATATCCGAAGTAAAAAATATTAAAGTGAGACTTTAGTTGATATAAAATTCTGAGTAGCTTTGCAACTATTGAATCTACTAATAATTATTTTTCAGATTAAAAACTATAGAATTTATTCAAAGGAGATCAGTATTTTGAGTGAGGTCTTCAAGCCTCAAAGCTTTATCCTTTTTGTACTTATCACGAGTTGGAAGAGATAAAAGTTCAAAGACTTATCCAACTAATTAAAGATAAAATAGACCGATGGGTTTACACTCCTTTTAGTCAAGCAATAAAAAATAAAAAGTAACTCGTGTCTATTTTATCATAAATCAGATCTAAAATTTACGAAAGGAGAAGTATGTAAACTTGTATCTATTGTGTACAAGTTAATCATACAAGAAATATGGAAATATCTGAAGTTAATAGTATTGAATTAATAAAAAATTTGTCAGATGCATTTGCTCCATCTGGGTTTGAGGATGATATAGCTGAAATAGCCAAATCAGCTATTGCCAATTGGTCAACAAAAAGAGACTATTTGAAAAATTTATATATATACAAGAATACAGAGAAAAAAATGAAGATTTGGCTCGATGCCCATGCTGATGAGGTTGGTTTCATGGTACAAGCAATTCTTCCTAATGGTATGTTACAATTTTTACCTTTAGGGGGATGGAATAACAATACAATACCAGCGAGCAAAGTTAAAATAAGAAATAATAACGGCGAATATGTTAGTGGTGTTGTAGCAAGCAAACCATTACATTTTACAACTATATCTGAAAAGAATAAAATTCAGGATATTTCAGAAATGGTAATCGATGTTGGAGCAGTTAATAGTAATGAAACAATTGAAAAATTCAATATTGGATTAGGAAACCCTATAGTGCCAGATGTTATTTGTAAATATGATGAAAAGAACAAAATATTTATTGGGAAAGCTTTTGATAATCGAGTTGGTGTTGCAGCATTGTTAGAAACATTGAATCAAATATCGTCTAAGGATATTTATTCTGGTATTATAGCTACAATTAGTTCTCAAGAAGAAGTTGGGGAAAGAGGAACAATGGCAGCTGTGCAAAATATTAATTCTGATTTAGCGATAATTTTTGAGGGTTGTCCTGCTGATGATACGTTCTCTAATGAATATATGATTCAATCTGGCTTAAAAAGAGGTCCTAATTTAAGGTATATGGATTATTCAATGATAACTAACCAAGGCTTTATGAACTATGTAATAGATATAGCTAAAAATGAAAATATTCCAATTCAATTGAGTGTTAGATCTGGTGGGGGAACAAACGCAAGATATATAAACGCTTCTAGGTATGGTGTACCTACAATAGTTATTGCTGTTCCTGTAAGATATGTGCATAGTAGTTATGGAATTGTAGCACTTGATGATTATTTACAAACTATAAAATTAGCCATTAAAATTATTGAAAATTTGAATGAAAATAAATTGTCTACTTTTAAATAAGGAGATAATTCTGTATGTACAGAAAGTTGATAAAATGTATATAGACATAAATAATTATGCAGATAAACAACAAAGTTTACTTTTATTTGTATAATTTATAAGAAAATAGAAAAAGGGGAATGTAAAATGAAAGTATTATTAAGTGATGTTGATGGAACCTTATATTTTAGCAATAGGGAAAATGACAAGATAAGTATAAGTGATATCGAAGCAATTGAAAGATTCCAAGAAAAAGGACATTTGTTTGGTGTTTGTACAGGGAGATCCTATGCGGGAGTAATGAGTGCATTAGCGAATTATCCGATTATATTGGATTTTATGATATTATCTAGTGGTTCCATAATAATTGTTGATAAGAATGTTAAAATTAAAGAAACTTTATTATCATTGGATATTGTAAAAAGTGTTTATAGGTTATTAAACCTTAAAAAGTGTGGTATTAGTATAACTAGTGATAAAGGGTTCTATTTTTCTGACTACTTAGATTATACTTTTTCTGGTGCTCAAATGTTTGAAAATATCAATGAATTAAAAGAACCATACTATACAAATATTTCAATTGAGTCAAGTGATATTGAAGAGTTGGAAAGAGTTAAGAAAATATTAACAGATGAATTAAACTACGATATTGAAGTGAACAGAAATAATCAAAGCTTAGATATTTCGCCAAAAAACTGCAATAAAGAAATTGCTACTTTAGAGTTGAAAGAGTATTATAAAATTACAAATGAGAACATATTTGTAATCGGCGACTCTTTTAATGATATTCCAATGTTTAGAGCTACTAAGAACAGCTATACTTTTAATTGTTCAGCAGAATTAGTAAAAAATAGTGCAACTCATTTAGTGGATTCTTTAGCTGAATGCATTAACCAAATTTTGGAATAATATTCTATATTAAACATAGTCTAGTTACAAAAATCGTTAGATTATATTAAAAGAGATGGGGTGAAAATAGTTGATTGAGTATCTTAAAAAAATAAAATCTCAGGAATATGAAGACAAAGATATTGTTAATTTATATAAGCTAGATTCTGAACAAATTGGGTTATGGAATTCCGAAAAAAAGATATATCAGAAATATATACAAAAAAAGGATCAAATTATTGATATAGGTTGTGGAACTGGGCGTACAACTTTCAATCTTTACGCTTTGGGATACAAGAACATTATTGGATTAGATTATTCTTCAAAAATGATAGAAGAATGTAAGAAAATCAATAGTAAAAAGGCTTTAGATATTGAATTTATTACTGCAAATGTTTGCGATTTAAAATTTTTACAATGCAAGTATAATGTATGTGTTTTTTCATTTAATGGTCTAACGACCATAGCAGGTAAAGATAATAGAGAAAAAGCGATGCAACAAATAAATAATATTTTATATGAGGGTGGACTATTTATATTTACGACACACGATATTTATAATCCATTATATAAAGAATTTTGGAGAAAAGAAAAGTTAAAATGGGCACATGGTGAGCAAGATAAAAGATTAAGTGAATTTGGAGATATTATTTATATTTCTGAAATTGAAGATAAAAAAATAGAGGGATTTACTCATATACCAAGTTATATAGAAATTTATAGTGTTCTCAGAAAAACCAATTTTGAATTGATATTTTTCTCTCAGAGTGAAAGAATAAGTATCGAAAATGAGCAAACAAGTAAAAATAGTGGAGGCTCTATATTTTGGATTGCAAAGAAAAAGACTAAGTATTATTAGATAATCTTATCTAAAAGGAACGTAATAAATTAATCACATCGTTGATTTTAAATATAAAATTTAAAAATATATAAAAAGCAGTAATCATGAATTGCCATTGATTACTGCTAATTTTTATAATCTTGCTAATACCGTTACTAAGAAATCATACATTTTTTCAAAAGATTCCAAATTCAATCTTTCATCAGGAGTATGAATATCTTTCGTAATTGCACATAGTGTAACAATATCTAATTCAGGAATTAATCCTTTAAAGATACCAGTTTCTAATCCACCATGTCCTGCGTGTTCTACTAATTCTCTATCAAACATTTCTAATGTTACATCAGCCAATACTTTTCTAAGCTCTGAATTAGGATCATAATTCCATCCTGGATAATCAGCTGTATGAATAACACTAGCATTGAATAATTCAGCCAATACGTCAATTTGAGTGGATAATTCCTCAATTGCTGCTTTCATTGGAGAACGGATTGAAAAATAACAACAAAGCTTTGCCTCTTCAAGACGTATCACTCCTAGATTTAATGAAACAGTTGTCAAGCCCTCAATAGCTAACGATCTAGCCTTAAATCCATTAGGTGATAAATACACTAATTGAATTAATTTTTTTGATACTTGACTTGAAATCGCTTTGTCACAATTTGGATACGATTCTAGTTCATAACAGAAGTTAGGATCACTAAATTCAAGTTCTTCACTAATCTTTGCATAGATTTCTTCTAAATATCGGCTGATAGTCTTTAAAGATCTAGAAGAAGAAAAAATCACATTACATTCTCTAGGAATGGCATTTTCTTTTAAGCCACCTGTCACATTAATAATTTGAATATCAACATCATGTTTTAATAGATTCAGTAACATACGGAAGGCTAGTTTATTAGCATTCCCTCTTTCTAAATGAATCGATCCTCCAGAGTGTCCACCTAATAAACCAGACAACTTAAGTTGGTAACATGGATTTGTGTTACTTTCGAAAGTAACTTCTTTTGTCAAAATTGTTCTTCTTCCTCCAGAAGATGAAACACTAGTTACTCCTTCACTACCACTATCCATCCCAATCATACGCTTAGCTGAAAGATCTTCTTTCTTTATATTAGCAGCACCAAAGAGTCCTACTTCTTCTTGAACAGTAAAAATACACTCTAATGGTGGATGTTTAATTGTTGTGTCATCTAAGATAGCTAACATATAAGCAACAGCAATACCGTCATCAGCACCTAATGTTGTACCTTCAGCAGATAACCATCCGTCTTCAATATATAGTTTTAAAGCATCTTTTGTGAAATCGTGGGTACTATCATTATTTTTTTCATTAACCATGTCGATATGACCTTGTAGAATTACTGGTTTACTATTTTCTAAACCATTGATTCCAGATTTATAAATAATGATATTATGCATATCATCTCTTTTATATGTTAAATTTCTTTCTTTAGCGAATTCTTCAATATAATCACTAAGCTCTTTTTCATTATAAGAACCATGGGGTATTTTAGTGATATCTTCAAAGAATCGCATTATTGGTTTATTTTGATCTAATATTGGCATATTTGTTCCTCCTTATATTGTTATTTAAATTATACAATAAGTTATTTTGAAATAGTATTTACTAAGTAAATAATTTATGGTAATATATCGTTAGACGATATATCGTGACACGATACAATGGAGGAATATTATGCAACAATCAATTAGTGAAGCTATGTATTATATTTTGTTGTCATTATTACAACCAGCGTATGGTTATGAAATGATGAAGGGAATTAAAGAGTTGTCTGGTGGTAGAATTGAGATGGGACCTGGAACTATGTATGGAATTATTAGTAGAATGAAGAAAGATGGATTAATTGAACAAGGGACTATGAATAATGATGATCGAAGAAAGATATATTTATTGACAGAAGAAGGTAAGGAAGTATTGGTAAATGAATATAAAAGATTAAAACTTCTAGTGAAAGATGGGGTATGCTTGGAGGATTTATTATGAAATATAGATACAAATTTAATTATGATGATTATTATTTGATTGGTGAAAATGAGTGGTTTTATGAAGAGATGGCTAAAAAAGGCTGGATACTTAAAAAAAGAGGCATTTTCTTAAGCAAATTTATTAGAAGTGAACCTTGTGAAATGAGTTATCGAGTAGAATTAGCAGGAAAATCTAAACTACCAAAAGCACAAATTGCTTTATATGAAGATTGTGGCTGGGAAATGGTAACTAGAATGGGTGATATGTATATTTTCGGGGCTTTAAAGGATAGTGGTGCACCTGAGTTCTATGGTAGCACGATGGAAAGAACGGTTCCTTATAAGCATTTAATTAATACCACTTGGAAATCGATTCTTATAAATATAGTCAATATGTTGATTTTTTTTGTTCTTCCTTTTATTAATGTTTTTAGAAGAGGAGGAGGTATAGGTGCTATCTTTGGAAACATGGGTGCATATTATACAGTAGATTTAGTAAAAAGTACTGCCTTAACATTAACTTTATTTTTGGTTTATGGGTTTATTTTAATAGTGATGCCAATTCGCCTCTATAAAGCTGTTAAATTATTTAGGAGTTTTAAAAATGGAGAAGAAATAAAACGTCCTAAAAAGAAGAACTTATGGAAAAATATAGTGATGAATGGAGTACCTATGTTAGCTGTTGTTTTTTTCCTGTTATCAATTGTACAATTCTTTCATAAATCAAAATATGAATTATCTGATGGGAATCACAAGCCAATTATTTCTTTAGCTGAATTAAACATAGAAGGGGAAAGTACGCCAGTTAGAGAGGGTGAATATAGTTTCATTGACGATAGAATAGTGGAAAGAAGAGCTTTATTATCAACTTTTTGGGAATTAACTGAATCTAAAATGACAGATGATGGTGAAGTGAGTCTATATCAAACGGTATATTATGTTAAGAATAAAAATCTAGTGAAGCCTTTTGTTGAAGCGTTAAAGAATGATTACAGCTACTGTGAAGAGATAGAAGTACAAGGGGTAGATAAAGCTTTTGCCTTAAACGAAGAGAAATTCTGTATTGTGAAAGGGCGATATGTTTATTGGTTAGAATTTAGAAGAGGAGGAGAATTTATTGATATTGTAGAAGTATTAGAGAAAACAGAGGTATTTACTGATAATGGTGAATACTTGGAGGATTTGTTATGAAATAAAAAGTTTATTATTTTCATTTCTTGATTGGTGAAAACGAATGGTTTTATGAAGATATGGCCAACAAGGGATGGTTGCTAGAAAAACGAGGGATATGGTTTAGTCGCTTCAAAAAAAATGAGTCCTCTGAAATATTGTATCGGATTGAATTAGCAGGAAAGAAAGGAAAACTTCCAGAAGAACAAGTTGATTTATATGAAGAATGTGGCTGGAAATTAGTAACGAGGATTAGAAGAATTTATGTATTTAGTGCTCCAAAAGATAGTGAAGCTCCAGAATTTTACACAAGTACAAAAGAAAGATTAGAGCCAGTCAAATATATAATCAAAGTAAATATATTTTGGGTTATCTTTGCTACATTGCTTCTCTCTTTAATGATAGATACATATCATACTCGTAGTAGCTATCAATATAATACTCGTATGTTTTCCTCTTATATCGTTTCTTTAATAAAAGGAGATGCTTCCATTGGAAGTTTAATAGTAAACGTCTATCTGACGATCGGTGTGATTGTGGAAGCTTATTATCTAGTAAAAATGTATCGTAATTTTGATAAAGCAAATCCAATTAATATTAAACGAAAAAAATTTAATGTTCAAAAACTTACATGTACTCTATATTTACTCTCGCTTATGGTTATGTTTATTCAAATTGGATTCATGGGAACAAATAGAGGAGGATTACTTCCTTTTGATTCAACGAATCAACCTTATATTATATTGTCTGAATTAGGATTTAAAGGAAATCGAGTGGAAGATTATTATTCTTATGAAAAGAACATTCTTTCCTATCAAATTTCTACCTATGAAGAAATTCAAACAACAGATGGTAAAGTTAGTTTATGTCAAGAAATAATATATGTAAGGAGTAAGTTTCTTTATTCTTTCGCAAAGTCATACTTTCTAGAAGATATAGAAAAACAAAGGTCTGTTTCTTTTAAAGAAATTAACATGGATAATGTCGAAGAAGCTTATAAGGGTAGTGGAACAACGCAAGAATACTTAATTTTTGATAAACAAAGAATATATTATTATAGTTTTCATTTTAATGATGATTTAGTTACGTTACTAGAAAATTATCAAATATTTAATTAAGGTATGAAAAAGAATCGGAAATTCCCGATTCTTTTTCGATTTATAATTTTTCGTAATAAAAAGCAATTAATTCTCCACAATGAGCTAAATAATCAGTAGCGATTATTTTTAATTCTTTTTCATTTTTAGCTAGTTTGGATTCTGATTGTTTAATAAATACTTGTAATACTCCTATGATTTGTCTTGGAGTAGTTGCTTTCTCACTCTTAACTAAAAATCCTAAATATTGAGAATATTCACTTTCTTTACCGAATTGTTGTGATATTTCATATTCATCTGCTAGAGTATAAATTTTTGAATCTTTGTTTCTAATGATTTGTTTATAAAAATATTCATTTTCTTCATATTCTCCAAGTTTTTCAGTCATCGTATACTCTTCTGGTTTATAACGATTAGAATTTGCAATCATGCTAACATACTCTTCTTCATTTACTATGTCATAAGAGATAAAACTAACCTCAATAAGATCTGCATGGATCCCACTTAATTCAGTTAGTGTTCGTTGAGCATGTTGGCATAGCTTTTGAGTTGCATTTTTTAAACGGTTTTCATCAATCGTTGTCTTTTCAAAATCGTTCGTATCATTGGCTAAATTAATCAATAATTCGGAAACACCTCTTTTAAAGGTAGCATTTCTATTACGTTCGGCTTGTATTTGACGAGCAGAAAAGTAACAATACACAATAACAGCAAGAAATGACCATATAAGTAATGTCCAAAAACCAACGTTATGTTTTGCGAATGATAGGATTAAAAAGATACCAATAAATAATGGAATACTTGCATTTATTAATATTTTATATTTTTCAGTTTTCAATTGCCTCTTAATTTTAATTGAATACTTACTAAAATAACGAATCAACCAGTTCTTACTTTTGTTGATGAATGTATCAATACTATTGAATAATTTATCTTCAAAATGAGTTTTTTTAGTTTGATTAGTAGCACTATTCATGTTGTTTTGGATAACTACATTATCTGTAGTATCGACCTCTACCATAGCATCATCAACATAATCTTCAATACTCTCTATTGATGTATTCGTGCTATCTTTCGTTATTTCTACCGTTATATTATTTTTATTATCTTGTAACACTGCTAGAGAATCACCATCTTCTATCTTATTTTTGAGTGTATTATTTTCTAAATTGTTTGTTATCTTCATAGCTATCAATCTCCTTTCTCCTATTTTAACAAAATTATTTGAATTATAGAATAGAAATTTATGAATTTATACTTGTTTATGAATACAAATACTATAAAAAAGAATCGAAATTATTTCGATTCTCTGTTTCTATCATATATAATTTTTAAACCTTTAAAAGATAAGTCACGATCATATACATCAATCATGTTTGTTTCTTCATAAATGATTCTACCTAAACCACCAGTAGCAATCACTTTTAAATCTTTACCTTTTTCTTTTTTAACTTTCTTAATTAGATATTCAGTTTGACCAATGTAACCATAAACCAACCCAGCTTGCATACTCTCTATGGTATTTTTAGAAATTACTTTTGCGGGAGTTTTAATAGCAATCTCTGGTAATTGTGCTGCTTGACTCCATAAAGCTTGGGCACTAATTTCAATCCCTGGAGCAGTCGCACCACCTTCAAATACAGCCTTTTCATTTACATAATCATAAGTAGTCGCTGTTCCAAAATCAATAATTAAACAAGGACCACCATAAATATTATAAGCTGCCACAGCATCTACTAATCGATCGGCTCCTAAGGATTTAGGATTATCAATCTGTACTGCAATTCCAGTTTTAATTCCAGGACCAACGATAATTGGCTCTTTATTCAAATATTTTCTAATTGCATTGTTGAAGGAATGCATTATCATAGGAACAACACTTGAAATAATAACATCTTCAACAGCATCAACTGAAATATTCAATACATTTAAAAAATTAACAATAGCGGATCCATATTCATCGCTAGTTCTTTTCATTTTGGTTGTTAAACGAAATGTTCTTAGAATTTTATCTTGATGATAAACTCCTAATGTAATATTTGTATTGCCAATATCAACAACAATTAGCATATCGATTCCTCTTTCTTCTTCAAGATTTCTAAACATTTATGTAATACTTCAAAAGCTACTTGATCTTTACTTAATAAAGGTAACTGGGTTATGTTATCTTTTGTTATGATGGTCACAATGTTGGTATCAACATTGAATCCAGCACCTTCTTGATTTAATTGATTCGCAATTAAAATATCGCAACCTTTATTCTTTAATTTATCCTGTGCATTCTGAATTAAATTTTCAGTTTCCATCGCAAAACCACAAACTACTTGGTTATTTGCTTTATTTGATCCTAAATATGCTAAAATATCATTTGTTTTGATTAATTTAAACGAAGTATTTTCTATCGTTTTTTTTATCTTGTTTGGCTGATACTCTGCAAATGTATAATCAGCAACTGCAGCAGCCTTAATCATAATATCTTGTTTTGGATATTCTTTTTGAACTTGCTCAAACATCTCTATTGATGATTCTACAGATACTACTTTTATTCCTCTAGGAAATTTAAGATTGGTTGGACCACTAATCAACGTTACATCAGCACCTAAGTAACGAGCTTGTCTTGCTAATGCATACCCCATTTTTCCACTAGAGTGGTTACTTAAAAAACGAACAGGATCCATTTTTTCAATAGTAGGACCAGCGGTTACTAGAACCTTTTTATGTAGTAAAGGTTTATCTTTAACTAACAAGTTGTCAATTTCTTCCATAATAGCATCATTAGACGCCAACTTGCCACGACCAACATCACCACAAGCTAATAATCCAACTTCCGGTTCAACAAAGTAATAGGCAAACTCTTTCAATGTTTTTATATTTCTTTGCGTAATTGGATTTTCATACATAAAACTATTCATCGCAGGAGCGATTAAAACAGGACAAGTTGCTGGTAATATTGTTGATGTCAACATATCATCTGCAATTCCTGCTGCAATTTTAGCTATTATATTAGCAGTTGCAGGAACAATCACAAATAAATCAGCGTTTCTTGCTAAGGTGATATGACGAACATCACTACTATGTGTTCGATCAAAGGTATCACTAATAACATGATTTTTAGTTAATGTTTCAAACGTTAATGGATTTGCAAATTCGATTGCATTCTTAGTCATAATCACATGAACATCATAATCCTTTTTTACTAAATCACTAACTAGTTGACATGCTTTATAAACAGCAATGCCACCACAGACTCCCACAACAATATTTTTTTTATTTTCCATATGGATTACCTACTTAATTTCTTGATTTGTTTATGTAACGCTTTATAGATTGCTAATACAATAATAGCACCTACAACAGCTTCTAAAATACCGTTTGTTGTAATAATACCAAAAAGATAACGTATTAAAATTGAATAGCTTATATTAATAGAAGAAGCATAGACCTTTCCAAAAAATAAATAAATTAAGAATAATACGAATAAGGTATTTACTAGTGCACCTAATAAACTAGAGATAATGACAGCTACATTTTCATTTTTAAATTTATTCAAAAGAAATCTGAAGGCTGTTCCACTAACAACACCAATTAAAATCCTAGGACCAAAAGCAATAAATACACTAGCAAAATTTCCACTATTTTCTCCTATGGTAATAAAAGGTGAAAATACAAACGATGTTATCGTTGGTGATATTGTATTTATAATTAAACTTGATAGTCCAAAAATAAAACCTAAAAGTGCACCTTCTTTGACACCAAAAGCAATACCTGCAAAGATCACTGGTATATGCAATGTCGTTGCTCTGAGTGGACCAATAGGGATATAGCCTAATGGTGTAAAAACTAAAATAACTTCAATAGCTATTAATAAGCCTAAAAAACTAATTCTCTTTGTTTTATTCATTTGTACCCTCCACTATCATTCATAAAGATATGATGTATTATTAATATGGTTTATTATTTAGAATCGATTAGATAGTTAGTGTTTTACTTAAAATCACTACTGTATGATTTAATAAACCATTTATATTATAAATTAATTGGTAGAATATGACAAACAGTATGTTTTAAAATAATTTAGAGAAAACATTGTTTCAAAATTTGTCTAAGGATAGATAAACAATCATATCCGTGTCAAAAATCTTCAAAATTTGATAAAACAAGCGAATGTTCTTATAATTTTTTAGTAGAACTTCTGACTTTTTGTCGAAGCATTTTTGCATAAGAATCTCTTTCTCTACTGCAAATCTTGTCGAATCAAAAAAGATCCTGTCAGATTAAGCAATCTGCTGAATCTTAGGAAAATAAAATATCAAAAAATATAGAAAAATGCTTTATTTTTTAGAATTATCTGCTATAATGTAGTTGTGTTTGAAAAGAGCATATAGATAGCTAATTTATTAGTTATAGAGGAAGATTTGATTTATGTGGCTAGAAGAAAGGGATACAATCGTATCCTTTCTTTTTATAGTTATAAAGGCTATTGAAAATAGAGATCATAAAGCAGATTTAATTTTTTTGATAAGTTGACATGTATTCCTTAAACAATAATCAATTTTATGTTACAATTATCTAGTAGAGAGGATGTTTATATCATGGGTAAAGTAATTGCAATAACAAACCAAAAGGGTGGTGTTGGTAAAACAACAACAAGTGTTAATTTGGCAGCAGCCTTGGCATATTTAAATAAGAAAGTTTTATTGATAGATATTGATCCCCAAGCTAATGCAACGCAAGGGATTGGAATTGATCGAATACATATAAAAAAATCGATGTATAGTATTATCGTTGGCGAAATTGATTTTAATGAAGTAATTTTGGAAAGTAGTCACCCTAATTTAAACGTAGCTCCTGCTTCTATAGATTTAGCAGGTGCTGATTTAGAATTAGCTGGGGTTAAAATTGGAAGAGAAAAAAGATTGAAAAATAAATTAGAAGCTATTAAAGAAGACTACAATTATATCATTATTGATTGTCCTCCTTCCTTAGGGCTTTTAAATACGAATGCATTATCTGCTAGTGATACTGTGATTATCCCAGTTCAATGTGAATACTATGCTTTGGAAGGATTAACTCAATTATTGAGTACGATTCGACTAACACAGAAAGTATTTAATCCTAATTTATCGATTGAGGGTGTATTGTTAACAATGTTGGATCAAAGAACAAAGCTAGGAATAGAAGTCTCACAAGAGGTAAGAAAGTATTTTAAAGAGAAAGTCTATCAAACCTATATCCCAAGAAATATTAAATTAAGTGAAGCACCAAGTTCTGGTTTATCTATTTTTGATTATGATAGTAAATCAGAAGGAGCAAGAGCGTATGCACAATTAGCGAAGGAAGTGATTTATCGTAATGAGTTCAAATAATAATAGTAATAGCAATACGAAAGATTCAAAACGTTTAAATAAAGGTCTCGATGCTATATTTGGGGGAGACATTACTGGAATTATAGAGGATATTGAAAATAATTCTAAGCAGAATGATCAAATTGAAGTAGAGCTAGCTTCCATACGCCCTAATCCTTATCAACCAAGACGGTTTTTTGACCAAGAAAAGTTAGAAGAACTTGCTGAATCGATTAAAACACATGGAATTTTTACGCCAGTTATTTTAAAAAAGTCTATTCAGGGTTATGAAATTGTTGCAGGAGAAAGAAGAACTAGAGCAGCTCGAATGGTTGGATTAACAACTGTTCCAGCAATTATCGTTGATTTTAGTGATGATCAAATGTTTGAAATTGCATTACTTGAAAATATTCAAAGAGAAAATCTAAATGCAATTGAAGAAGCACAGGCATACCACTCAATGATGAAACGCTTTAATTTTACACAAGAGCAATTAGCAAGTAGATTAGGTAAATCTAGAACGCATATTGCGAATTTATTACGTTTATTAAACTTAGATAGCAGTTTACAAAACTATGTCTTAGAAGGTAAATTAACAATGGGACATGTTCGTCCACTAGTAACACTTGATAAAGAGAAAGCAATTGAAATAGCAAATAAAGCACTTGAGCAAAAGTTAAGTGTGCGTGAAGTTGAGAATATTGTAAAGGGTATTGAACTTTCACAAACCAAAAAGAATAAACCAAAAAAAGAAGTCAATCAACAATATACATATGTGGAAAAATTGATTCGTAAAAAGCTAAGAACAATGGTAAAAGTAGAGGATAAGCAAATTACAATCCGCTATCAAGATACAAGTGATTTGAATCGAATTTTAGAACTTATGGGAATGATTGAAGAAGAATAATTCTATAATATAAAGAGGTGATATATATGTTTATTGTTTGGGGAACAAGAGGTTATGAAAAGCTTCTTGGGAAGTCTGTCGTCTATAGAGAATGTCCAAATTGTCATAACACAAATAATTATATTATCAAAAAAATTGGTAGTAAATTTGCTTTATTTTGGATACCATTATTTACTATTTCTTCAAAATATTATATGATTTGCCCAATATGCAATCATGGAACAGAGATAACAAAAGAACAAGCAAAAGAATATCTAGTAGAAGATGAAGCAAAATAGTATAGAATATAAAAAAGCGAACCATAAAGGAAAAGGTTCGTTTTGATTATAATCAGAAGATAAATTTTATAAGAAATTACTACAGGTAACTCCAATGTGCATCATTGCAAATAATAAAGCAGTAGGAATGATTATTTTGTTGTTTTGCCATAATCCAATAAATAATAGATAAAATGGAGGAGTACCAGCCATAATAGTGATAATCATCCAGGAAGCAGTATAGCCTTAGTAATAACAAAACCATGAAATATAGTAACTAGTGATACATATAATTGCTAGTGTAAGGTAACGTGCTGATTTAGGATGTTTGGATTCTTTTTTATTTATTATGAAAACAATAATTAACATCGAAAGAATTCCTAAACCATTCTCAATCGTATCAATGATTGGATAAGGTGTTGAATTTTGAGTAAGGATATTATTAGTCGGAGGATAGGTTAGCCAGATAATAGTAGGAAGTAATTGTATGAAATAAGCAAGTAAACTTTTATAAGAGAAACCAAATTTATAATCTTTGAACATTGTTAGGATTCCTTCATTTTTAAAGAGATAGTGGATATGAATGTTTCTATTTTTTGATTTGTTTCTTCTGCTTTTACCTTATTAGGGTTTATTAAATCTAAGTAAGCAATAATTTCTGAGGAGGAAAGCTTGGTCGTTAGCTGTTGGAAGCATTTTTTTGGACCACCACCGTCATGACAGCTAAATAAAGCAATTCTCTTATCTGTTAGGGAGTTTTCACTTATAAAAGTTTGAATCGGTGGTGTATAAGTACCAGCCCAAATAGGGGTACCAATGATGATTAAATCATAGGAAGAAGCATTAAAATGATACGTAGATAATTTTGGTTTTTGATTAAATATAACACTTTTTCCTCCCCAAAAAAATTTGCTAATGCTACCAGTAGGGTAAGCTTTCAGCGGTTGTAATTCTAGTGTATCAGCATTCAACTTAGTAGCAATTATATTTGCTGCTTTTTTTGTACTGTTTTCTAATGTGTAATAAATAACGATTGATTTCATTTGTTTTCTCCTTGAACTTGACGTTGTAGTTCGTTTCTATAGTTTTTAGCCCAATCACAATAAAGCTGTTGTTGAGCAATGCCTAATTCCAACATTTTAATAATGTATTTATGGTTATTGTGCAAATCAATGAATGAAACTAGTTGCTGATAGAATTGTTGGTATAGTTTTAGTTGTGCTTTGTTTTGTTGTTGAAAGTTATCTAAATGCTTAAGAATTGCATCTTTATTTTGATCATCAGCAAGAAAGAATTTTAATAATGCTTCGCTTCGAATAGTATCTTTATCATTTTCTAATGCCATCCATTGATTGAATAGTTCTAATCCTTTTCTTGTGGTTTTATATAAGTTCTTTTCTCTTTGCGTAGGATTATCTATCGTAACGACTTCAATGAATCCTTCTTTTTCCATTGCATTTAGTTCTGGATAAAGTTGTCCATAACTTTCGTTCCAGAAAAAAGACATTCGTGTATCAATAGACTGCTTAATTTGATATCCACTCATAGCTTCATCTCTTAATAAACCTAATATGACATACCTTGTTTTCTTTTTCATTTCATATTCTCCTATATATCTAAAAGATATATTATATTCGATAGAATGTCAAGAAAAAGAAAAAAGTTTTCTATGAAAGGAAAACTTTTTATACAACACTAACTCTTTGATAATCAGTATAATCATTCTTAAGTTTTTGATATAGTTCTGTTACTGTTATTTCTCGATTGAAAAGGGCAGATAATTCTTTATCCGTTGCCCCAATCAATTCTACAAATGTCACTTTCCCATTTGGAGTATTGATTGTTTTAGCTTGAGGGTCTTCGATCGTGATAAATCCAGTAATATTAGAGATTTGCTTTAGATCAATCCCAACGGTTTGTCTTGTATAAATATATTCATTTGGATTGAAGATTTCTCCATTGGTAAACGTAATCTTCGCTATTTGTTGGAGTATACTACAAATACAACGTAATTCATTTTCATCAATAGTATCATATTTTTTAAGTTTAAGAGTTAATTCAAAACCATAACCACTATATTCTATGTTTTCAGTTTCTTTATCATATAATTCAGAAAGTCCAAAAGTAACAAAATGATAATAGTCATCTGTCTCATAAATACTAACTCCATCTAGTGGGTCTTTACCACCAAGGTGATACTTTATGATAGTTCCATAATGTTTTGGATTTATTTGTCCTGGATAAATAGCTTCAAAAGTAGAAGTTATTGCATCCCAACCTTGGGCAGATGGCTCTTCTTTATCTGTTTGTGTTGTTTCAGTAATAATTGTATTCTTTTTTAGTTCTTCTCGTTCTATTTTCTTTTTTGTTTTATTAAATAATCCCATATAAATCTCCTTATTCAAATAATGTAACAGCTTGTGCTAATACTGTTTTTGCAATCGAAATTGCAGGATTACTATAGGCACCATTTTCTACAACAATCACAAAAGCAAATGGGGTATTCGGATTATTTGAGAAACCGACAAACCAAGAATGGGGCTCTCCACTTTCAACCTCAGCGGTTCCGGTTTTCGCACATAATTCCATGTTAGGAAAACGGTCATCTCCATAATTAGATACCGTATTATTTCGCATTAAAGCTTTTAGTTTCGAAGCGGTTGAAGCAGATAGTAAACGTTGATCGCTACTAAGCATACTAAAAGGATTAAATGAACTATCCATCACATAATAAGGTGTTTTGATGAGCCCATCATTCGCTATTGCTCCTACATATAATAGAAAGCTGATTGGATTTGCTAATGTGTTATGTTGTCCAATCCCACTCCAAGCAACTTGAAGATCAGAGGCATTTGTTAGATCTAAACTACTTTTTGATGAACTAATGCCATCAATGTTATAACTACTAGTAATACCTGCTTTTTTAGCGTATTCTAAGATGACATCAGAACCCAATTGCAGTGATATTTGAGCAAATGCAGCATTACAAGAAACGCTTATTGCTTCTTCAAAAGAAATAGTACCATGGTTGCCAGTACATTCTATCCATACTCCATCGACATATGTTCCATGATGACACTCAAATTGTTGCTCATATATAGTATCAATTGTTTCAATCGCTGCATAAGTAGTCACTAACTTCATAATCGATCCTGGAACAAACAAACCATTCATCACACGATTGACATAGACTCCATCATAATCATCTGGATTGATTTCTGTATTTGGATCATAACTAGGAGATGATACCATACAAAGAATTTCACCCGTTTTATAATTATAAATCCCAATAGCACCTTTTGAGTTTCCTAATGCTTGATACGCAACTTTTGATAAGGATGAATCAATGGTAAGATTTATGATTTGTTGCTTATTTTTCGCATTATAAACACCATTTAATAAATCATAGCCAATCAAGCGTGTTCGTTTACTAGATAGAACTCCAGTTGCAATATTATCTGCACGATCACCAACAACATGCAGGGTTGCTTCTCTTAATGTGCTATCTTCAATATAGCTTAATCCAGATGAATTTGATTCAACTAATTTTACTCCATCTCTTGAATAAACAATACCTGATGTTGCTAATTCACCTTCATTATAAATGTTTTTATTAGAAGGATGTGATACCCATTTAGTTGCATTTTTGCGATAATCATTGATAAAAACGATACCACAAATGATAAAGAATAGTATCACAATACTAAAATATTGACCTCTTCTTGCGATACGTTTCATTATTGATCACCTCCAATAGTGACTGGGGTTGCAGCTTTATTTTTCTTAGGTCTAGCGTAGTTTAAGGATGCTGTTAGAAAGCTCAACAAGCCAAAGCTACCAATCATACTACTACCACCATTGCTAATAAATGGTAAAGTAACACCAGTAAATGGTAAGACATCTATTGCACCAAAAATATTTAATGCCGCTTGAAATAAGAATAATCCAGCAGCAGCAATCGCTGCAATCACATAGTACGAGGATCGTGCTACTTTGTAAGAACGAATAGCACTTATCATGATAATGATAAAGACGAGTGAAATAATGATAGCAACAATTAGTCCCCATTCTTCCATAATCATAGAGATAACAATATCAGTATCAGCAGCATATAGTGATTTACTAAACCCATTATTAATTCCTAATCCTAATAAACCACCACTACTAGCGGCTATTAAAGCTCTAGCTTGTTGTGATCCACTATCATAAATATGAGTCCAAACGTTTCGCCAAGTATTAAATCTTCGAATTATATATGGTTTAAAACTAACAAGAAGTAATGCTCCTAAAACAGCAACAATACAAGTCATTGTGACAGCTCTTAAATCTCCTGTTGTCATAAACATTAAAACAATAAAAGTAAAGAAGAAGATTAAAGCAGTTCCAAAGTCACCCATTAAGAATAATAAACCGACACAGGTAATAGCATAGACAATTAAATTTCTAAGATTCTTTGTCGTTAATAACCATTCTAATGTCGCAGAAGAAGCAAAGATAAAAAATACTTTGACTATTTCAGAGGGTTGTATTGAAAATGATCCAATACGAATCCAGTTAATTTGGCCATTAATATTTGTTCCTAAAAGTAAGTTAATAAGTAATATTAAAATAGAAATAATCGCTGCATATCTTCTTAATTTCATAATAAGTGCTAAGTTTTTAAGAATCATACATAAGAGAATATAAAAGCCAATTCCAATAATGACACAAGCTAATTGCTTAAATAAATCTTGTGGATTGGCACTAGCGGTTGTTGTAAATCCAATCGTTATTAAAAAGAAAGCAGTTGCTTCGGCTCCCATATTTTGTAGTTTTAAAAACTTTCCAATGATTTTAAAAATCCATGGAGCAATAAAAAGAGAACCAAAACAAATAAAAATATGCTTGTAGTAAGTCGAATCAATTGTTAAAAATAATTGAATAACGGCTAGGATTTGAAGTAGATTTAAGTAAATCATAGCTTTATTATAATTACCTTCTTTTTTACCGATAACATTTAGTTTATTCTTGATTCTAGTAATAAATTTTTTTTGTTTTAATTTTCGTTCTTTTTGATAATCTTTAGCATCCCAAAATGTTGCTGGTGAAAGTACCATAGGGACTCCAGATAATGAAATTTGATCACCAATGGCAATTAATGAGTATTCAGTAGCTTCTTGTTCGTTAATCAAAATACCACCTTTTGATTTGGTGTCAGTTAGTTTCCAAAAACCTTTATCACTCATCGTTAATACAGCGTGTTGTCTAGAAATAAATGGTAAATTAATAATAACATCACAAGATTTAGAACGACCAATCGTGACCTCATAACTGGTAATTGGAATTCTAATGTTTGAATTATTAATTTCCAACATCACCAAAATTTTATCTTTTTCTTGTTTATATAGTAATAATCGTTTTATTTGCACAAAAATTAAAATCACTAGTAATACAAAGATATAACGAGCAGGAAATAAAAAATATTGATGTAATAGTTCTTTGATTGCTTCCATGGTTATACCTCCTTTTCTTAATTTTATTAAAATAAACCATAAAATACAAGTAATCTATTAACTAGTAGAATAAGTTAAGATATATTTAAGAAATAAATAAATCTGATTTTACTCTAAAAATCTAGAGATAGAACGTTATCCATGTTAAAATAAAATAGGATTGAGTAAAAATATAAATGGGAGATTGGTTAAATGAAAATGCCTAAAATGATACTGTTCGATTATGGAGATACTTTGTTATTAGAGCCAGACTATAATAGTTTACGTGGGACAAAGGCATTAATGCGATATATGATTAAAAATCCATTAAACCTATCTGCAATAGAAATTAATCAACATTCTAAACAATTATGGGAAAATATTTGTCAACCGTTAAGAGATCAAGGTTTTGAATTTCATAATTTTTGTTTCCAAAAGTTGTTATATGAGTCTTTAGGAATAGAATTCTCTTTATCTCCCATCCAACAAGAACAAATTTTTTGGAATGCGACAACTTGTGGAGTAAAAACTGAAGGAATAGAGGAACTGTTAGAGTATTTATGGAATAAAGAAATTCGTACTGGTGTGATTAGTAATATTAGTTTTTCTAGCCAGTCATTAAAAGAAAGAATTAATCGGTTGCTTCCAAATAATCATTTTGAATTTATCATAACTTCAAGTGATTATATGGTAAGAAAACCGAATCATTTATTGTTTGAGGTGGCTTTAAAAAAAGCTGGTCTTTTTGCAAGTGACGTATGGTTTTGTGGAGATCTTATTGAAGTAGATTGTAAAGGGGCTAATCAAGTAGGTATTTATTCTGTTTTATATAGAAACATAATTAAAAATGATATTGATAGTGAAAGTATCAATTTTGATTGTTTAGTGATTAATGATTGGCAACAGTTGATAACTGTCTTAAATACGATGCATTTCGGGAATAAGGATGACTATTTATGATATAAACAAATAATAAATTAAAAATCATTGAAAATTTAAAAAAAGATTGATTATTTTTAAATAAATGATATACTTCTAGGGGTTTGTTTTTTAAGGAGGCAACAATATGAAAGAACAATATGATGTAATTGTCGTGGGTGCAGGACCAGCAGGGATTATGGCTTGTTATGAATTTTATTTAAAAAATCCTAAACTAGAGATTTTATTAATTGATAAAGGTCATGATATTACAGAAAGAAGATGCCCTATTAAAGATAAGAAAATATCACAATGTCCAGTTGTAAAAGATAATATGCCAGGATGTTTACCTGCATGTTCAATTACTTGTGGTTTTGGTGGTGCAGGGGCATATTCTGATGGTAAATTTAATATTACAAGTGAATTTGGGGGTTGGTTAACTGATTATTTAGATAATAATCAAGTAGAGGATTTAATTAACTATGTAGATTCATTGTATTTAAAACATGGAGCAACACAATCTATTACTGATCCTACTACTGAAAAAATCAAGGAAATTGAACATAGAGGATATGCAGTAGGATTGAAATTATTAAGAGCAAAAGTTCGCCACTTAGGAACAGAAGAAAATTTAAAAATCATGGTAAGTATGAATCAATATCTTAAGAAACATACGGATATGGCGTTTAAAACAGCAGTCGAAGATATTCTTGTTGTTGATCATAAAATACAAGGAGTACTTTTAGATAATGGCAAAGAAATAAAAGCGAAAGCAGTTGTATTAGCACCTGGAAGAGAAGGTGCCACTTGGTTGAGTCATTGTTTAGTAAAACATGGAATGCAATTATATAATAACCAAGTCGATATTGGTGTTCGAGTAGAAACTAGTAACATTGTCATGGATGAAATTAATACACATTTATATGAAGGTAAATTTATTTATAATACAAGTGTTGGTACTCGTGTTAGAACATTTTGTTCAAACCCAAGCGGACATGTTGTTATTGAAAATCATAATGGAACAATGTTAGTCAATGGACATGCTTATAACGATCCAAAGTTAGGAAGTAAGAATACTAATTTTGCGTTATTAGTATCACATGTATTTAGTGAACCATTTAATCAACCAAATGAATTTGCTCATGAAATTGCTTCTTTGGCTAATAAATTATCAAATGGTAGTGTGATTGTTCAAAAATATGGTGATATTAAAAAAGGAAGAAGAACAACTGTAAAACGTTTAAGTGAATGTTATACAATTCCAACATTAGTGGAGGCTGTACCAGGTGATTTAGGATTAGCCTTACCTTATAATACAATGAAATCAATTGTTGAAATGATTGAAGCTTTAGATCATGTGACACCAGGAATAGCAAATGAGCATACATTATTATATGGGGTAGAAGCAAAATTCTATTCTGCAAGACCTAAAGTAAACAATGGATTTGAAACAGATGTAGCTAATTTATATGTAGCAGGTGATGGTGCTGGCTTAACTAGAGGTTTAGCACAAGCTGGAGCAAATGGAGTATTTGTTGCTAGAAATATTATCGAAAGATTAACATCAAAGATAGCAAAAACACATGAATAAATGATAATAAATTAAGATATAGTAATAACTAATTGACAAAACATGGAAATTTGGGTATAGTAGTAAAGTCTTCTACAAAAAGGAGGAAGTATGAAAAAATTTTTATGGGGATTATTATTTTTATCTTTGTTTATTGCAGGTTAAAATAATAATATGTCAAGTTGTGATCTAGTAATTATTTGTTATACAAATAATGCATCGCACATTAATATACAGAAGAAATAAGTTAATAGCTTATTTCAATAAAGATCAGCTAAAAGGAAACTAAAAGCTGATTTTTTTGTTTGGTGAGAAAATAAAACCTATAAGGTTAGACTTTCATTTAGTCTAGCAACGTATAGGTTGTTTTGTTGTTCTTTTATTTTTGTTTTTATAGAATAATTCATATTCTTTTTTAAAATTTTTAGATGATGTTAATCGTCTAATTGTATAGATAAATTGGCTTATTTGATATCTTTTCGCTTTCCTATTACGATAATTAGTTGTGGACAAATAATATGTATTATTCAGAATTATTTCGACAAATATGTTATTCCATGCTTATAACATTTATAAATAACTAAACATTTAAACGAAAAGCAAATATTTAGGTTGACAAAGACTGTCAAAATATGGTAATAATTAAATGAATCTAAGGAAATATAGGAAGTCGCAAGGGTTTAATTTAATCGAGAGGAAAAAGGGATGAATATGCTTAACAACAATAAAAAGGCAAAATTGATAGCTGTAGGAATGATAGCTATCATTTTTTTACTATTAATCTTTA
>Ga0153996_1000031_pt1 | contig 102912 bp, 106 predicted proteins | sample TSNC080MetaG_FD_104728 | JGI IMG/M metagenome (GOLD analysis project Ga0153996, IMG submission 104728) | Attine ant fungus gardens microbial communities from North Carolina, USA - TSNC080 MetaG | ecosystem: Host-associated > Fungi > Mycelium > Unclassified | place: USA: North Carolina, Lumber... | reverse complement strand
GATTTACTACTAATTATAATAGAAACCACCAAAAATGAATAGCAAAAAACGAAATTTCTTTCTGCAGATTCATTTCCGATGGAATTTAGTTCTACAAGGTGGAATTTACCTTTTCATTCGACCTGATTAATATAAATGATTATAAAAAACATATATATAAATCTCATTGACAAAAACGGCTACGCCCTTTGGTTGAACTAGGCGGTTATATTCCTTGTCCCGATCACCGCATCGCTCCTGATGCTATTTGGGAATAAGAATTCAGATATGAATCCTTATTCAGAAAGGAACTAATTCTCATGGTATAAAGGCTCAAAAACTCTTTGCAGTTCTACATCTTCAGGCTTCTCTGCCTGCTTCATTGCCCGCTCACAAAAATATTCCTGAGAATTTAATAACACCTTCCCCCTTTTATCAACTTTCTGATAGCTTCCATCAGGCTTAAGGACATGAGCCTTAACATTATCCTCTAGTTGTTTTTGCAGAATATGAATAACCTCATTTTTACACTTTTCATCTTCCACAGGAAACGTGATTTCCACCCGCTTATTTAAATTTCTTGGCATCCAGTCGGCGCTTCCCATGTAAACATCTTCAAAACCGTTATTATAAAAATAAAAAATACGGCTATGTTCGAGAAAGTTTCCTACAATAGAACGGACTGATATATTTTCACTTATCCCCGGGATTCCTGTTTTTAAGCAGCAAATCCCACGTATGATTAAATCTATTTTGACACCGGCGACTGAAGCATCATATAACGCAAGAATCAATTCCGGATCACACAAGGAATTCATTTTTGCGATAATATGAGCAGGCTTACCCTCTAAGGCATTATCCTTTTCTCTCCCAATCAATTCAAGGAAGCAATCCTTCAGCCAAAGAGGCGCAACCATGAGCTTATTCCAATGAGCGGGTTCCGAATAGCCTGACAACATATTAAAAACAGCGGTCGCATCCTCCCCAATAGGGTGTGAGCAGGTCAGTAAACCCATATCTGTATACAATTTGGCAGTTGAATCATTATAATTACCTGTTCCCAAATGTACATAACGTCTGATGCCATCTTCTTCTCTTCGTACCACCAATGTAATCTTAGAATGGGTCTTCAAGCCTACCAGGCCGTATATCACATGACAGCCGGATTTTTCCAGCATTTTTGCCCAATTAATATTTTTTTCTTCATCAAATCTGGCCTTAAGCTCAACCAATACCGTCACCTGTTTCCCATTTTCGGCGGCTTCAGCTAACGATGCAATAATAGGTGAATTTCCACTGACACGATAAAGGGTTTGCTTAATGGCTAAAACATCCGGATCCTTTGCTGCCTGTTTTACATAATCTATCACAGGACTAAAAGTCTGATAGGGATGATGCAATAATATATCCTGTCTGCGTATCTGAGTAAAAATATCTTCATCCTGATTAAGTTCTTTAACCGGTTGTGGTGTATATGGTTTATTTTTTAGATGTTCAAAGCCTTCCATGCTGCATGCTCTCATTAGAAAAGTCAGGTCAAGGGGACCATTGATTTTGTAAATGTCAGAATCACCTACATCAAACTCTTTTTTTAATGTTTTAAGCAGCCTTTTATCCATGGAGTCTTCAACCTCCAGGCGAATGACTTCCCCCCATTGACGTTTCTTTAATTTCTTTTGAATCTCCTTTAGTAAATCAGCTGCATCTTCTTCTTCAATGGTTAAGTCTGCATTACGCATGATTCTGTACGGATGGGCACAAATTACCTTATAATTTAGAAACAATTTATTGATATTTTTTTCGATAATTTCTTCAAGTAAAATAATTGTAGTACTTCCTTCATCAGAGGATGGTATCGTCACAATTCGAGGCAGTACCGACGGAACCTGGACGGTAGCAAACTCCAGTTCCTCCCCTTTTTCTTCCGCACAAATAAGTGCACCAATATTAAGCGTCTTATTGCGGATCAATGGAAAAGGTCTTGATGAATCAACCGCCATCGGTGTCAATACAGGGTATACTTCAGTCATAAAATAATGGTCTGCATAGCCAGACTGTTTTTCAGTCAAATCCTCATATCTGTTAATAATAATAAGCTGATTTTGCTTTAACAGTGGAATAAAAGATCGGTTATAAGTGCTATACTGTAAACTAACCATTTCATGGGTCACCTGGCAAATCTTGGACAATTGTTCTGTCGGTTTCATTCCTGCAATATCTGGTTTCGTATATTTAACATGGACCATATCCTTTAATGAAGCTACACGTATCATAAAAAATTCATCAAGATTTGATGCAGTAATACTTAAAAACTTTAGCCTCTCAAATAACGGAATTTCTTTGTCCCTGGCCTCGCTTAAAACCCGATAATTAAAGTCTAACCAGCTTAATTCCCGATTTCTGAATTTTTCTCCCACAATTCCACCTCTCTTTATAATTTGCGTTTTCGTTTTAAAACAGGCTTAATACCATAAATTTCTTCGAATAGAGCCGACTTATTGTGGAGCATATCCTGTTCCAAAGTAATATCATAAATTGTGTCCGCCGATATTTTTAATTCATCACCTTTAATGGTGATTCGAATTTTTTTAATCTTTTGCTTATGGCTTCTGTCCATACCATTTGCTAAACCTAAAATGCAGGATAATTTCATCATGACAATATAATCTTCATGACTCATGAAGCCCTTACTGATTTCATGAACACTTATGGAATCCTTGCCATGGAATAAAATAGTTTTCGCAATAATTTCTCTTTCCGCATCGGATAAACCGATGATTTCCGTTTCTTTAACGATGTAATACGTACTGGTAACACTATTGGCCGTGTTGATGTAACCTCCGCAATCATGAAGGATAGCCGCAATTTGCAGCAGCAATCGCTGTCTGGCACCTAAGCCTGATATTTTTTTAATACCATCAAAAATATCCAATGCAAAGTTTACTACATTGTTCATATGATTTTTATCACTTTCATATTTATCGGCAATATTTCTGACAACCGATACGATATCCTTATCATATACATAACCTTGATGGGGGTTTTGGCCTATTTCAGAATACTCTATGGCAATTCCATCACACAATCCGGCTCTGGGTTCCCACAATGTTTCTGCTGTCGTTTCATCAATAATTTGTTTATAAACAATACTGGAGGGAATAATTACTGTCGCAATTTCATAGGGAATTCCATACTTTATAGAGATTTCTGCAGGTGTAGATTTTAATAGTTTATGATATATCCTATTAAATTGATCGACCGATAAAAATTCTTTATTTTTAGCCGCACTGACATAATCGATGATAGAAGAAAATTCTTCTCCCACTACAATGATATGTTTGATTTTTTTACGTTTAAGCTGTATCTTTTTTAAAGCGCCTATCTCGTTGCTGATATAGTCCTCCATAATATTCACAAAATCAGCGGCTTTGCTTTCAAGAACAGATAATATCTCACGTATTCTTAAGGCTCCTAATAAAATATTCTGTGAAAATATGAGCATACCTGATTCAAACAAAGACAATTGCAGGCTTCCTGCGCCCAGGGCTAAAACCAATGTACCTTCCTGGATTAGCTGTTCAAAATTATTAAGGCGGTGTGAGACGGATTTAATAATCAAGAGACTCTGCTCAGCATTACTGATAACTTTAACTTCTAAGCCTGTTCTAATTTTAATTTGATCTAAGATTAAATCTTTGTTCCCAGCCTCTCTTAAGGCGCTGGTTCCATAGGCAATATAAGACGTCACACGGTACTCTTCCATCTTCAATTTGAATCTTTCCAAAACGATACATAATTCATTGACTAAGTCATAACCAATGATGCCCTTTGAGTAAGTATCACTACCCAATTCAACAATGGAATGCACCTGATCTAACTCACGAATTTTATTTCTTCCAGATATTTCATAAATCTTTAGTTCTACATCACTGGAACCCACATTGATTGCTGCAAATGTCTTTAACGGCATTATCTTCACCTCTTCGCTTCTTGCTTTATTTATATAAAGCCTTTATTCCTGCCAAATGATTCATAAATTGCTGTGCCGTACGTCCTGATAAACCGCCATGACTCATCTCCCACTTAATGGCCTCTTTGGCCAATTCCTCTTCTTTGGCGTCGAGCCCATACCTTTTAGACAGTTCCTTGACAATATGGATATATTCCTTTTGATCCGGCGCACCATAATAGATGGTCTCGCCGAAACGTGTGACTAAAGAATGCTTCTCCTGCATTGTATCACCGCCATGGACATCATCTGCCTTTTGTCTGCGGTCATCCCATGTCTCACGAATAATATGCCTCCGGTTGGATGTCGCATAAATAAGCACATTTCCCGGTTTTGTCTCTAATCCGCCTTCGATAATGGCTTTCAAATATTTATATTCAATCTCAAATTCTTCAAAAGATAAATCATCCATATATAAGATAAACTTGTAATTGCGATTTTTCACTTGGGCAATGACGTCGGAAATATTTTTAAATTGATGTTTATAAACTTCAATCAGCCGTAGACCATCTTTATAATATTCATTGAGAATAGCCTTGATACTTGTAGATTTCCCTGTGCCGCTGTCACCATATAGCAAAACGTTATTCGCTCTTTGCCCACAAATAAAGGCTTTTGTATTATCAATCAACTTCTTTTTCTGGATTTCATAACCTACCAAATCATTAAGGTATACTTTTTCTGTTTTCGTTATTGGCATAATTGATGCATGTCCATCGGTATCAAGAATTTTAAATGCACGATGTAATCCAAACTTTCCAACGCCATAATCCTTATAAAAGCCTGTCAGGACCTGATACATTTGATGTTCATCTTCCGCTGCCCTAAGCCGTACACTCAAGTCATTGATGCGTTCCCCTAGACCATGACTATAAATGATACCCTTGTTTTTACCAGCCTCATATTGACAAATCAACCCAAAGAAATGTACCCCCATCTGTTTCTCCACAGTCTCCCAATCTATTTCATAAGCTTCTTTAAATATTTTTAAATCATGAAGCGCTAATTGGTTTAACGTACCTGATACAGCACCTCGCTTTTCAGATGCCATACTGAATGCATTTTCATTGGTCGTCAGCAAATAAGTCAGATAGCCATTCCATAGATTCCCTTCAAACCCGTGAATTCTTGCAAGGGTAACAATCCGGTTGATACAATCATAAATCTCATCAATGGCCTTTTCTTTATCAAAGTCTTCACTTTGATGGCCATTTGCCACATGAACCAGCCGTTTAAATACATCATCATTAAAATCTCTGTATAAGACCAACTCATTCGTTCGAATTTTCATCTTTACTCCTTGCATAATTACCTAATATTCTAAAATTCTTTGTTTCTGATGAAATACCTGTCAAGGCACTCTTAACAGACTTATCCATCAGGTTTCCTTCAAAATCAATAAAAAAATGATATTTCCATTTTTCACCTCTTATGGGCCTGGATTCAATCTTAGTCATGTTTATATCATTAAAAATAAAATGAGCCAGAATATTATACAGACTCCCACTGGAATGAGGTAGTTCAAAGCAAATACTCACCTGATTGGCTTCCTTAACGTATTCCTTTTTGTTTTTTATAATGATAAAACGGGTCGAATTATTATCAATATCATTGATCTGATGCGCTAAAACCTTAAGCCCATAAGCCTTAGCTGCCCTTTCACTGGCAATAGCCGCCTGAGATTTATCTGCATCATCGACAACTTTTTTAGCGGCAATTGCAGTATTTTGCAGGCTTATCTGCTCCCATTCCTCATATTCATCTAAGAATCTACGGCATTGAAGCAGCCCCTGGGGATGGGAATAAACCGTCTTAATATCATCAATAAGCGTGCCGGGCAAACCAAGCAGCGCATGTTCAACTTTAACCACATATTCCCCGACAATATAATTTTCAAAACGTTCCAGTAAATCATAGACATCTGTAATGATGCCTGTGGAAGAATTCTCTATGGGAAGCACACCATACTCGGCATGATTATTTTTAATAACCTCCATGGTTTCCTGAAAGGTTTCCACATTGAAACTGTCAATTTCTTGACCAAAATAGCCTTCCATCGCCTGCTGTCCATAAGCCCCCTTGACACCCTGAAATACCACCTTCGTCTGCTTATCAATCTTCTCCTCAATCAATTGAAATCCTGTTGTATCTTGTATTTCATCTGCCATCAACATATACTGGCGCATTCTGCTGATGGCCATGATATGCGCAAAAATCGACTCAAGACTTTGTCCGTTAAATGGTGTTGATGCTAACTCTTTAATTTCCTTAATCTTCTGTGCTTCTCTATTGGCATCCAACACCGGCTTGCCTGTATTTAATTTATAACGGGCTACAGCTTCAGAGGCCTTCACTCTTTTCTCATACAAGGAAACAATTTCTTTGTCAATACTGTCAATTTCGTTCCTAAGCTCTAAAATATCCTTCATCCTTTATCATTCTTCCTTATCAGTTCTGAGTATAGTTGACAAATTGTCTTATTATAAACGGGATGCCGCTCATAACCGCCAATCTCCATCAATGGCTCTAATACAAAAGTCCGATTGGCCATATCATAATGGGGTATGGTCAATTCTTTTGTATCAATAATGAAATCATCATATAATAAAATATCCAAATCAATTGTTCTTGGTCCCCAGTGACCCTCTCTGGTCCGGCCAAGTTCGGTCTCTATCTTATGGAGACTTTCTAAAAGAACCCGTGCTTCCTTTAACGTCTTGATACATAAAACCCCATTCAAGAAATCTGCCTGCTTAACATCACCATAAGGCTTTGTCACTATAAAATCAGAGACAGTCACTACTTCTGTGTCTTTCATAGAATCCAGGATTTCTATTGCTCTTTTAAATTGCTCCCCCACATCTCCCTGATTACCGCCTATTCCCAGATATACCTTATGCCATCCTCTTGTAATGACTGCCGACACATATTCTACATGGAGTAAAATAGGAGCATTGGGCTTCTTCACTTCAACTGTAACGGTCATCAGAAGCGGATACTTAATCAGCAGTTGTTCTGCTATGAAATCCGCTACGGTTTCTATTAATTTGAATGTATGATTTTCCATTAAAGATTTAATAAAATGACAGACCTCACCGTAATTGACTGACGCTCTAATATCATCTCGTCGTGCAGCGTTTCGGATATCTGTATATAAATCGGCCGAAATAATGAATAGCTGACCTAATTTATTTTCTTCCGGATACACACCATGTTTTGCATAAATCTCCAGATTTTCAATTCTTATCTTATCCATTGAATCCCTCTTAACTATTGATAATTGCCTCTGCCATGGCTATGGCACGTTTATTTTCTTTAATATCATGGACACGCACAAATGCACAATGGTTTAAAGCTGCAAAAACTGAGGTTACAATTGTCCCTTCCAACCGTTTAACAACCGGTAATTCAAGGGTCAATCCTATCACAGATTTTCTCGAAGCGCCTAAAAGTACAGGATAACCTAGCCTATTAAACTCATTTAACCTTTTAATCACTTGAAGATTTTGTGCTCTTGTCTTTGAAAATCCCACACCCGGATCCAGAATAATCCTGTCCCCACGAATGCCTGCTTCTATTGCTATAGTTGCGCTTTCATTCAAATCACTCAGGCAATCACTTAAAAAATAACTATAGTCTATCTCCTTACGGTTATGCATTAAACAACATACCGCCTCTGATTCACTAATTACCCGGGCCATATCTTTGTCATATTTCAGGCCCCAGATATCATTGATTAAATGGGCGCCCGAGAGCAATGCTTCCCTGGCAACACCTGACTTATATGTATCAACGGATATAGGAACATCAAATTCTCTATGAATGCGTTCAACGACAGGTACCACCCTCGCTATTTCTTCCTCATCAGTGATTTTTACATATCCGGGTCGGGTAGATTCTCCACCTACATCAATGATATCTGCACCTTCGTCAATCATCACCTTGGTTCTTTTAAGAATACTATCTATGTCTTTATAACTTCCACCATCAGAAAACGAATCCGGGGTAATATTTAGAATGCCCATGATATAAGTTTTGTTTGCAACATCAAATTCTTTACTCCCTATTTTCATTAATTTCCTCATGAAGCCTCCGCTTATCTACCCTGTATTGTCAAAGAAGGGTTCTAATATTCAAGCTGCCTGTTTCTCTTATGATCGGACCAATTACATGTACTATCCACCTCACAATTAAAACATGCTCTGGATTTTTTATCTGCTATATATAAAATGCTTTTTAAACTATTTCCTTTTGTATCTGCCGGTTTTCTATGACCTAAAACGGCCTCTGTCATTATTTTAATTTCTTCTTGGCTATAACCGGCTTCCTGCCAAATATCCGGTGCAATTCTTACACTTTCTACTTCATGGGGTATGCCGTTTAAATACTGACCGGCCTTTCCTATATCGTGAAGCAGTGCCGCCCCATAAGTTACTTCTTTATCCACTTGATATTGGTTCTCTAAAGAAATAATATAAGCAATCCGGGCCACATCAAGTAAATGCGATAAACCATGCCTGCAGTAAGGCCTGTCAGCCTCCAATATATTGATTTGCTCAATCATTTTACGATATTTAGGGTTTTGTAATATATGATTCACTTTTTTCATGGCCGCTTTGACATTCCTTTACTTAATCAATGAGAATACAGCGTTCATGCGATGAGCATTATCTTTAAAATCACCCAGACATACATAGGACAGTGTTTTACTTCCCGGCTTTTTGATACCCCGCATGGTCATACACATATGTTCTGCCTCTATGACAACCATCACACCTTTCGGCTGTAAATATTTCAAGATAGCTTCTCCAATCTGAGCTGTCATCTGTTCCTGAATCCCGGCCCTCTTTGCGAAAGCTTCTACGGTTCTGGCTAATTTACTCAATCCAACGACCTTACCATCTGGGATATAGGCAATGTGGGCTTTTCCGAAAAAAGGGAGCAGGTGATGCTCACACGTGGAGTAAAAGGAGATATCCTTTTCCAGAATCATTTCATTGTTTACGGCTTTGAAGGTTTTTAAAAGATGACCGGAAACGTCTTCTTCCAAACCACCGTAAAGCTCATGGCACATATTGGCGATTCGTTCTGGCGTTTCTCTAAGGCCTTCCCTGTCTATATCCTCTCCAATACCTTCCAAAAATAAACGAATGGCCGCTTGTATCTTGTTTGAATCTATCATGTTAAAATCAAGCCTTTCTATTGAGTTATTTCTCTAGTAGCCATTATATCACAAATTTCATTAATAGTGGAGAGTGAACCGAAAGTTATAATCACATCTTCTTCAGATGCATTATCTAAAGCTATCGAAATTGCATGGTGAGCATCAGCGCCATCATAGACCCGTTCAAAACAATTATCTGCTTTGGCAGCTAAAATTTCAGAAGAAAGACCTCTTTGATGATTTGGCTTATATGCAATCAGCATTTCTCCACATGAACTCATAATTTCTAATATCTGCCTGTAATCCTTATCTAAAAAAATGCCCATGACTAGAATCACTTTTTTATTTTTAAAAAACATTTTGATACAATCAGCCAATGCTTTGGCACCATCGGGATTGTGGGCACCATCTACAATCATCGTTGGCTTCTGGTGAATTATCTGAAATCGTCCCGGCCATCTGGCTGATTTTAAGCCTGACTTCATGGCACCCTCGTCTACTGGATATCCCAAAACCTCCAACTGTCCTACCACTTCAATTGCTGTTGCCGCATTTTTGACCTGATGCATTCCTGTTAATGAAATTTCCAAGTTATGATGCTGCTTATAGTCAAATGTCTGAGAGCCTATGATGCTCTCCTTAACGCTTAATTGCTCCCATTCAGTCAAAACAGGTCTGGACTTTTTGAGGATACACTGAGCCATAATAACATCGACAGCCTCCTGATCTTGGGCATAAATCACCACCGGCTGGCAGGCCTTGATAATTCCCGCCTTTTCAAAAGCAATGCCACCAAGGCTATCGCCAAGAATATCCGTATGATCCAATCCAATCGCTCCTATCACAGAAATTAAAGACGTTGGAATGACGTTGGTCGAATCAAACCGACCGCCAAGTCCTACTTCCAAAACGACAAAATCACAGGCCCTTTTTTGAAAATACATGAAGCTCATGGCTGTTTCAATTTCAAATATCGTGGGATGCTCTATCCCTTCCTCCAAAAATCGTTGACCTACCCTGGAAATTGTAGTTATCATTTCAGCCACTGAGGCTTTATCAATATAATCTCCGTTAATTTGAATTCTTTCCCTGTACTCAAATAGTGCCGGTGAAATATAGCGTCCCACTTGATAGCCACTGCTTTCAAGAATTGAAGCTATAAACGTGCAGATTGAGCCTTTACCATTGGTTCCTGCAACATGGATAATTTTCAAATCTTTTTCAGGATTTCCCAAATAATCCAATAGCTTCTTTATTCGTTCAAGACCTAATACGCTCCCGAATCTATTGGTTTGTTCAACGTATTCCATTGCCTCTTCATAAGTCATCATTTATACTTCCTCATATCGATTACATATCATAACTTTAACACCATTGCAGGCTCATCGCAATGACTTTTTTTAATTAATGATTTTAAAAAAACAGGCATATAATAGCTGCTTGTCTGCATACTATATTAATGAGAAGCATTACATGCAAAAGCATTGTGTGCTTTATAGCCTTACAATCCGGTATCCTAAAGTACTGTAGACGGATCGCCGTTCTATAGTGTCACGTGAATCCAGAATCGGATTGTAAGGCTTTTTCATTCTTCCATTATAAATACAAAGAGTGTAGCGCCACAAAAAGTTCCTCGATATGATGGATACCGAATCTTAAATAAATCCCATTCACCTGTGCCTTGACTTATATCACGTTTATTATATAATTATTATTAGTTACTGCAAATAGGCAATGAACAAATAATGGAGTCTCTTATGCTAAATCACAATATTTTGGATATCAGTATGTATCAAATAAAGCTTTTCCTCCTACTGGTTGAAGAACGCAATTTTACCCGGGTTGCGGAACTTTCAAATATATCGCAGCCTACAATTAGCAAACGTATATCGCAGTTAGAGCAATCCCTTGATATGCAACTTTTTATCCGCAAAAAACGCCCTATTGCCTTAACACCAGAAGGTGAAGCGCTCTATAATGGCTGGAAAGATTTACATTTTTTATTTGAGGCAGGGATAGAAGATGCAGAAAAGCAACAGGCCGGACAAGGCAATCGCCTGATGATTGCATCCATAGATTCTGGAAACGAGCTTGTATCGCTGCCTTCTATAACAACCCTGATCTTAAAAGAGTATCCCTATTTAGAGATAAGTCTGCGCTATTATTCTTTCGCTACTTGGCGTGTGCAAATATTCCGTGAGAAACTAGACATTATGATGACCTCCTCTTTTGATACTGAAAACTTAAGCGATAGACTAGAAAAAGAAACAATCATAACATTTCCCAAAGGGATATGCGTACTACGTGAAAGTCCGCTGGCAAATAAAAAAGAGATCGATTTGCGAGAACTTATAAATTATAAATTTATAATGATTTCACCAATAGAATCGCCTGAGTACTCAAATTATGTAAGAAATCTTTGCATAGAACGTGGTTTTGAACCTTCTATAGCTAAATATACCCCTAATGCACATAACTTTATCAATTGCCTTCAGCACAAAGATGAGGTTCTAATCTGTGATCGCCTTTTAAGAGGTATAGATAACCCCACTTTAAGTTTTATTCCTCTCAAAGGAATAGAAAGTGGGTATGTCGCCGTCTGGCGCAAAGATAATCACAATAATTACATACGCCCTGTTATTGACATTATCAAGCAGTATTATATGGGAATAACAATACAATAAGTCAAAGAACCTATAAAGCAAGCTACTATTACGATTCAGAATAGTAGCTTGCTTTATTTCAATTTCCTTTTTTGTGGCATATATGCTATATTGATGGCATATAAAATCATATTTATACAAAACAAATATGGAGGTTATGATGATGACAAAAGTACCTGTAAGTCCTGTTAACAAAAAGAAAAGCTATTACAAATACTATCTAAGGGAAATGACTCCTCCGCCAAAGGAAAAGTGGGATGCTATCACAGAAGTCCCCGGCAACCCACAGGAGGCCCTTCACATCCATGACAGAAATAAACTTTTTGAGCATGGTTATCTTCCTGGAGAATTTGGTTGGTGGTCTTTTGATGACGGTACTGCCATGATTGCTAACAAAACATATTTCCCAGGGGTAAGCGGCGAAATGTTCGATTGGTGGTTTGCTTGGCATCCCATCGACAGATTACGTTATGCCATTTGGGATCCAAAAGATCACTACGATGTATATTTAGAGGATAGAGGGCGAGCCCTTAATATGAAACTAAGCATGCGTGAACGCCACTGGGACAGCATTCATTATGTGTGGGAAGACATCGGTTTCGGTCAAAGTGATCTTTTGCAAATCAATTTTAAGCGCCCAAAAGACCTTGGCTATGACGAGTCCAGAATTGATACTAATGCATGTAATGCCCTTATATGCGGCAATTGCATGAGTTATGGCAATGATGTAATGCCCGAACTGTATATTGTCATGACACATTTCCTGCGTCCTGTAGAGGGCGGCTCGGAATTGCGTTCCCGCTTCTGGTTCGGATGGCAAATCATAAACGGCGAACCAGTAAAGTGTATCCCAGATGGTGTCTCAATTCCCTCAGTAGGACCTATCAGTCTTCTACGGCACAATGTAATAGAATTTACAAATCTTACATCTATCTTGCCTGATGTCTATGCGGAAGAAAAGGACAACTGGACAAAATGACTTTATCCCTAAAAAAGACATTGAAATTTAATCAAAGTCTTTTTTAGGTGGGTGTTCAGTAATTGTCAATAATTAGAATTGTCAACTCAAAAACCTCTCAATGACCTCATGAACCGTTGTGATTTCATTCGCTTTATAGGCATTTGCGCCACAAAATACAAGGGCGTCATCAATATTGCCCTTTGCAGCATTCACAAGGGCATCTGTGATGCAATAAGGTATATCCTTCTGATTGCACATTTCAATACAGCTTTTACATTGAATAGGAAATATCTTCCCTTGGTTAACTTCTTCAATAAATTTATTTTTGATAGCACGTCCTGGCATCCCCACCGGGCTTTTAACAAGCACGATGTCTTCCTCTTTAGCATCAATATAAGCCTGCTTATAATTGTCTGGTGCATCACACTCTTTGGTTGTCACAAAGCTTGTGGCAACCTGGGCACCATCAGCACCCAGTTTAAGATAGTGTCTCATCTTTTCACCGCTGTCAATCCCTCCGGCTACAACGACCGGTATTTTCTGTTTGAATTTATCTCCAAATTCTTTGGCCACATCAATAATTTTCAAAATTTCTTTATCATAGGTATCATCATCGGTCTTTAAAACTTCGTCATAAGTAAAACCTAAATGCCCTCCCGCTTTCGGCCCTTCTACAATGAGCAAATCAGGAGCTCTGTGGCTTTTTCTATCCCATAACCTGCAAATAACTCTTGCCGCTTTTTCCGTTGATATGACTGGTGCAATCTTTGTCAATGAGCCTTTGACATATTCAGGCAGTGATACCGGCAGTCCTGCACCGGAGATAATCAGGTCAACACCGGCCTTAACGGCGGCCTTGACATATTTTTCATAATATTTTGTAGCCACCATAATATTGACTCCAATAATACCGCCTTTTGCTTTTTCTTTCGCCAGTCTTATTTGCTTACCGATAGCCTTTAAGTTAGTCTCAACAGGCTTTTTTAGCCAGCCATCTTCATTAAACCCTATTTGGGCCGTTGATATGACACCTACACCGCCTTCTGCGGCCATGGCGCCTGCAAGGGAGGATAGACTAATACCAACACCCATGCCTCCCTGGATAATGGGAATTCTTGCTGTTAACTCACCAATCCGGAGTGGTTTAATTATATCTTGCATCCTTGCTTCCCTCCCAAAAATTTAATATTTTCTAAATCGCTCATATCGTTCATCCATGATTTCTTCTCTTGGCTTTAACTCATATTGCTTTAGAAATCGTAAAATTCCCATTTTCAGTTTGTAAACGACATATTCACCGCTGTCTTCAGTGAGCTTTTCTTTTTCTCTGAGAATTTTATCGACGATGCCCATCTCCTTTAATTCCACAGCCGTTAGCTTCATGACGTTAGCAGCTTCATCGGCCCGCTTATTATCTTTCCACAAAATAGCTGAAAACCCTTCGGGAGATAAAATGGAATAGATGGAATTTTCCAGCATCCACACTTCATTGCCAACAGCAAGAGCAAGGGCGCCGCCGCTGCCGCCTTCCCCAATAATAATGGAAAGTATAGGCACACCAATACCGGCCATTTCCATCAGGTTTCTGGCAATGGCTTCTCCCTGTCCCCGTTCTTCTGCTCCAATACCACAATAAGCACCGGAAGTATCGACAAAACAAATAATGGGACGTCCAAACTTATCTGCCTGTTTCATCAGTCGTAATGCCTTTCTGTAGCCCTCGGGACAAGGCATACCAAAATTTCTTTCCACATTCTCCCTGGTTGACCGCCCTTTTTGCTGACCGATAACTGTTACGGGCCTGCCGTTTAAATAAGCTACACCTCCCACAATGGCTTTATCATCACCAAAATTACGGTCTCCATGAAACTCTATAAAATGTTCAAATATATGATTTATATAATAAAGACTGGTGGGTCTTTCCTTCCATCTTGCGATTTTCACCCGTTCCCATGCTGTTATTCCCATCTTATTCTCCATTCTTGCCACAAACCGCAAAGATTTTTACGGTATCACCTTTCATTCACTAAAGATTCACCCATGGCATATGCATCTTGATCAAATGACTTAACGTATCCTTCAATTCTTCCCGTTTAACAATCATATCCACGAAACCATGCTCCTGTAAAAATTCTGCTTCCTGAAAGCCCTTTGGAAGCTTCTGACCGATTGTTTGTTCAATCACTCTGGGACCTGCAAAACCTATAAGTGCTCCCGGCTCTGCTAAAATAACATCACCAAGCATTGCAAAGCTGGCTGTTACGCCACCTGTCGTCGGATCTGTAAGTACACTAAAATAAGGAAGATTCATGTCGGCATGCCGCTTTAGGGCAGCACTGGTTTTTGCCATCTGCATTAAGGATACCATCCCTTCCTGCATTCTGGCTCCGCCTGAACAGCAAAAAATAATAACAGGTGATTTTAACTGAGTTGCCCGTTCAATGGCACGGGTTATTTTCTCACCTACAACACTTCCCATACTCCCCATGAAAAAAGACGCCTCCATCACGGCTATGACTGTATTCTGCCCATCTATGGCACCCGTCCCGGTGACCACCGCTTCATCAAGGCCTGTACGCACTTTAAACCTTTCCAGTTTTTCTTCATATCCAGGAAAATCAAGGGGATTGGAAGCCGGAATATCACTATCCCACTGTTTAAAGCTTCCTTCATCTAAAACCATGGCGATTCTGTCATTGGCATTAATTCTTAAATGATATCCACAATTACTGCAGACATTAAAATTATCCCTCAAGTCCTGGGTGTATAAAGCCGAACCACACTTTTTGCATTTTGTCCAAAGTCCCTGAGGAATTTCAGGATGCATTTCATCGGGAACCGATGCTCTTCCAATGTCTTCCGGTGTTTCCTGGGCTAAGGTAATATATGTTGTTTTCTTAAATCGTCCCTTTAATATAGGCATTAATCAACCCTCAATTCATTCATTGTTTCAATAAATCCAGTACTAAAATCGCCTTCCCTAAATTTTTCATGCCTAATAATTTCAAATAGGAAATCTATGTTTGTGTCAACACCTTGAATAATAAATTCGCCCAATGCACTTTGCATCTTATGAATGGCCTCTTCACGATTGTTACCTTTCACAATCAATTTAGCTATCATGGAATCATAATATGGGGGGATCTCATAGTCCTGATATATAGCTGAATCCACACGGATACCGTGACCTCCCGGCATATGAAGCTCTTCAACGATCCCGGGAGAGGGCCTGAAGTTTCTTTCAGGATTCTCGGCATTGATCCGGCATTCAATGGCATGACCGGATAAATTTATATCTTCTTGGCTAAAATCAAGGGGTAGGCCGGAAGCAATTTTAATCTGCTCTTTAATCAAATCAATCCCTGTAACCATCTCTGTTACAGGATGCTCAACCTGGATCCTTGTATTCATTTCCATAAAATAAAACTTCTTTTCTTTATCTAAAAGGAATTCAATCGTTCCTGCATTTTCATAACCAACTGCTTTTGCCGCAGCTACTGCTGAAGCTCCCATTCGGGCCCTTAACGCTTCATCAAGGGCACAGGAGGGGGATTCTTCCAGAATCTTTTGATGTCGTCGCTGAATTGAGCAGTCCCTTTCTCCCAGGTATACGACATTGCCGGATTTATCAGCCAATATCTGGACTTCTATGTGCCTTGGATTGACCATATATTTTTCAATATACATAGTATTATCTCCAAATGCATTAAAAGCTTCCATTTGAGCGGTATTAAAATGCTCTGCAAACTCTTCTTCGGTGTTTGCTATGCGCATCCCCTTACCCCCCCCGCCAAAAGCAGCTTTAATCATCACCGGATATCCAATGACAGCAGCCTCTTCCATACCTGTCTCGGCATCAAAGATAGGATTTTGGGTTCCTGGGATAACCGGTACGCCTGACGCTGCCATTGTCGCCCTCGCCTCCGATTTATTACCCATCTTATGAATAACATCTGAAGGCGGGCCAATAAATATAATTTTACACCGTTCACACATCTGAACAAACTTAGTATTTTCTGATAAAAACCCAAAGCCGGGATGGATGGCGTCAGCTTTACTGATAATTGTTGCACTTATAATATTTTCCATATTCAAATAGCTTTCTTTAGAAGCAGCCGGTCCTACACAGATAGCTTCATCTGCCAGCTGGGTGTGCAAGGCTTCTGCATCTTGCGTAGAATATATGGCCACCGTAACGATACCCAGCTCACGGCACGCCCTGATAATACGTACAGCGATTTCGCCCCGGTTAGCTATTAATATCTTTTTAATCATACACCACCTCTTAAGAATTAATAATAAACGTCAATTCTCCTTCTGCAACAAGGTCTTCTTCATCAAAAGCACGGCCATGGCCGATACCTACCGGACCTTTTTTCCTTGTTATTTCCACTTCTAATCGAAGCATCGTTCCCGGAAACACTTTCTTTTTGAATCTTGTTTTATTAATACCACCAAAAAGAACTATTTTGCCATGCATTGATTTATCTTCCAGTAAAATCACCGTACCCACCTGAGCCAGTGCCTCAACAATGAGTACTCCCGGCATGACCGGTTCACCTGGGAAATGGCCCGCAAAATAAGGCTCATTATAAGATACGGCTTTATAACCAATTGCTTTTTTTCCCGATTCCATAATTTCTGCTTTATCTATAAGCAGAAAGGGGCTTCGATGAGGTATAATTTCCATAATTTTCTTTGTTCCTAATATCATAATCCATTACATTCCTTTCGTCTTAACCTTAAAAAGAGGCTGCCCATATTCTACTCCCTGCTCATTTTCAACAAGTATTTCTGTAATGATACCGTCAGTATCACTTTCAATTTCATTCATGAGCTTCATCGCTTCGATAAGTCCAATGACCTGCCCCGTCTTGACACTGTCACCCACTTTAACAAATGGTCCATTTTTAGGATTGGCAGCCGCATAAAATGTGCCTACTATAGGTGCCAAAATTTCATTTGTATGAACGTCTATAACTTCCGGTATCACCTGGGAAGCCGGCTGTGAGGCAGGTGGTGAACTTATTACCCCGTTAACGTTTGCCGATTTAGCCACTACCTGCATCCCCTGCTTCTTGATACTTATTTTCAGGCTGCCCTCTTCAATACTTAAACTTGAAATCGGAGAAGCAGCCACCTTATCTACAAGCATCATAATTTTATCAATATCCATAACATATCCTTTCTTCTTATTCAAATTTCTTGACAAGGATGGTTGCATTATGTCCGCCAAATCCAAACGAATTGCTGATCGCAGCATCAACAGACTGATTCAATCCTGTTCCCTTGACATAATTTAAATCCAATTCCTCTTCACTCTCCACAAGACCAACATTGGGATGAATATACCCCTCTTCAATAGATTTAACACATGTAATAAGCTCTATGCCGCCTGCAGCCCCCAGTAAATGTCCAATCATAGACTTTGTGGAACTGATTGGTATACAATTAGCTTCCAGGTTAAAAGCCGCCTTAATTGCCCTCGTTTCAAATAAATCATTTAATTCGGTGCTGGTACCATGGGCATTAATGTAATCCACATCAGCCATTTCAAGGCCTGCATCCCGGACCGCCTGCATCATGGCATGTGCCGCACCTTGTCCATCCTCGGCCGGTGATGTAATATGATAGGCATCAGAAGTTGAACCATAGCCTGAAACCTCCGCAAGAATTTTGGCTCCCCTTGCCCTGGCATGTTCCATGCTTTCCAATACCATGATGGCAGCACCCTCACCCATGATAAATCCGTTTCTATCCTTATCAAAGGGAATTGAAGCTCTTAAGGGATCTGTCGCCGGGCTTAGCGCCGTAAGTGCAGCAAAACCTGCAATCCCGATGGGACACACGGCAGCTTCCGTACCGCCGGCAATCATGACATCAGCGTCTCCATATTGAATCGTTCGAAAGGCTTCTCCAATAGAGTGTGTCCCCGTGGCACATGCCGTTACGATGTTAAGGCTCTTACCTTTTAACCCAAAATAAATAGATACATTCCCTGCCGCCATATTACTAATCATCAGAGGAACAAGAAGAGGTCCTATTCTATTAGGTCCTTTTTCCAATAGACGTTTCTCTTCTCTTTCCAGGGCCTGCAGGCTTCCTATTCCCGAACCCACCGAAACACCTATGCGGTATGGATTTTCATTCTCCAGATCAAGACCGGATTGACAGATAGCCTCCTTTGTTGCTGCAACTGCATACTGGCTGAACAACTCCATTCGCTTGGCTGCTTTAAAATCCATAGACTCTTTGGCAGCAAAATTTTTAACCTCCGCCGCTAAAGTGACCTTATAATCTGATGCATCAAATTTAGTTATTTTATTTATGCCAACTTTGCCCGCTTTAACCGATGACCAAAATTCTTCCACACTATTTCCAATGGGTGTAATGGCTCCCATACCTGTTATTACGACTCTATTTCTCATATTTGCTCCTCTCTTCCTTCCCGGTTTTTAGCCCATGTACATCCCACCATCTACACTGATTGTCTGGCCGGTAATGTATTTGCCCTTTTCGGAAGCCAGATATACGGCTAAATCTGCAATATCTTTCGTTTCTCCCAATTTTCTTAATGGAATACTCTCGATGAACTGCTTTTTAACACTCTCATTAAGAATCCCCGTCATCTCTGTCTGAATAAATCCGGGCGCAATGGCATTGACTGTAATTCCTCTGGAACCCAGTTCTTTGGCTGCCGACATAGTCATACCGATGATACCTGCCTTTGAGGCGGCATAATTCATTTGTCCGGCATTACCCACACGTCCTACGATTGATGACAAATTAATGATTCTCCCACTTTTCTGCTTTAACATTTGTCGTGAGACATGCTTGATGCAATTGAAAGTCCCTTTCAGATTAATATCGACAACGGCCTGAAAGTCATCTTCGCTAAGGCGCATCATTAAATTATCTTTTGTTATCCCTGCATTATTCACAAGAATATCCAGGGCACCGTCATTTTTAATGATATCATCTATCATCGCTTTTGTATCATCATAATTGCTCACATCACACTGATAAGCTCTGGCAGAGCCTCCTGCTGCGATGATTTCAGTGACAACAGCCCCGGCCGCCTCCTTAGAACCATTATAATTAACAACTACTGCTGCACCTTCCGCTGCCAAAGCAAGGGCTATGGCTCTGCCGATCCCCCTGCCTCCGCCGGTTACCAGTGCTATCTTTCCTTTAAGCATAGCGGCCTCCTTTAATCGTTTAGCTGTAATTTATTTAAATCTTCATACTTTCCAATATTAATCGCCTTAACATTTCGATTAATCCGTTTAAGAAAACCGGATAAAGTCCTTCCGGGACCTATTTCAATAAAAGTATCTATTCCTTTTTCAATCATTAAGCGGATACTCTGTTCCCACCTGACGGAAGATGATACTTGCTGAATAAGCAAGTCCTTAATCCTGGTCTCATCGCTTACATACTCAGCAATCGTATTGGATACATAGGAGATATGGGATGCAGCAAACTCTACCTCCCTAAGAACTTCGCCTAATTTCTCACCGGCTTCTTTAAGCATTGAAGAATGAAAAGGGCCGCTTACCTTAAGAGGCATAATACTTTTAGCTCCGGCTGCCTTCAAAGCTTTACCGGCTTCTTCTACAGCCTTTTCTTCTCCTGAAATCACGATTTGTCCGGGACAATTGTAATTAGCCAATTCAACAATACCGTTAGTCTCCTCACAAATCCGAAAAACCTTTTCATTATCCAGCCCAATAACAGCTGCCATTGCTCCGCCTATGGGCACCGCTTTCTGCATTATTATCCCTCTTTGGCGCACTACCTTCATAGCAGCCTTCATATCCATTTTTTCAGCTGCCACTAATGCGCTATATTCACCCAGGCTGAGTCCGGCAGTTACTTCCGGAACCACGTTACGCCTCCCGACAGCCTCTAACATGGCCAGTTCCGTGGTCAACAGGCCAATCTGAGTATATTCTGTTATATTCAGCTTATCATTCTCTTCAAAACAAAGCGCTGTCATATCTATGCCCAGCAAAGTTGATGCTTGATCATATACTTTTTTACTATCTGTACTATTCTGATAAAAATCCTTACCCATACCAAAATACTGGGCACCCTGACCGGGAAAAATAAATGCTATTCGACTCATCAAATCACCTTTTTTGTAATATTTTGATAATCAAAATATTAATATAAAAAAATTTGTATTATGCTTATCTGGCAAATATTTGAATAGGGCTGCTGCAATCTGCAACATCCCCCCTTCAAGAATACTTACCCTCAGCCTAGGGCTTATGTTCAAATAAATAATTCTTTATGAATTCTATTTATGGTTTCAATTGCCTCAACAACAACCTCTTCAATAATCTCTTTACATGACTGCCGCTTCGATACCATGCCAACTATCTGGCCTGCCAGAAATGAACCGCCTCTGGTATCACCTTCTAAGACGGCTTTACGAAGGCTCCCAAGGGTTAATACTTCTAATTCTTCAAAAGAAGCGCCTTCTTTCTCCATTTGTAAATACTCCTTTGTCATAGCATTTCTTAAACCTCTGACAGGATGCCCGGTTGAACGGCCTGTCACCTGAGTGTCAATATCTTTGGCTTTCGCTACCTTTTCCTTATAGGCATCATGAATCTGTGCCTCATGAGCAAGTAAAAATCTAGTTCCCATCTGGACACCCTTAGCGCCTAGCATCAATGCCGCAGCAACGCCTCTGCCATCACCTATGCCCCCGGCAGCAATTACCGGAATAGTTACTGCATCTACTATCTGGGGAACCAAAGACATTGTCGCATGTTCTCCAATATGCCCGCCTGATTCTGTCCCTTCGGCAACCAATGCATCCGCCCCATACTTCTCCATCCGCTTCGCCATAGCAACGGAGGCCACTACCGGAATAACTTTAACGCCAGCCTCTTTCCAAAGCTTCATATACTTTTCAGGACTTCCTGCACCGGTAGTCACAACTTTAACACCGGTATCGACAATAATCCTGGCAATCTCATCCGCTTCCGGATTCATCAACATAATATTGACCCCAAAAGGTTTATCCGTCAGCTTCTTGCAATTTTCTATCTGCTCCCTGACAAAAGCAGCCGATGCTCCGCCTGCTCCAATTAAGCCAAGACCCCCAGCCGATGAAACCGCAGCTGCCAGATGGTATTCCGCAACCCAGGCCATACCGCCCTGGATTACGGGATATTTGATATTCAGTAACTTGGTAACTTCTGTTTTCATCAGTTAATCCTCAATGCCCTGATTCTTTAAATAATCTACAACCGCACCTACCGTTGTAATCTTTTCTAAATCATCTGTAGGAATCTCAATCCCATACTCTTCTTCTAATGCCATAACTAATTCAAATAAGTCTAATGAATCCGCACCTAAGTCCTCTTTAAAAGATGCCTCTAATACAACTTCGCTTTCCTCTACATTTAATTGCTCCGCTACGATTTGTTGAATTTTTACAAACATACTTATAATCTCCTTTAAAATATATTTAAATGGTTTGATACTCAAAGTATATCATCTTTTACATGAGTGTCAACCATTTTTTTACAAATTGAACAATCCCATCTATAAGGATTGGCATGAACATGGCCGGCAGCATGTTGCCTACTTTAATCTTCTTGCCAAAAATTAAATTAAAGCCTATGGCAAAAATAAGAATTGATCCAACAAAAGACATTTGACCAATAATTACATCACTTAAATAAGGTTTTATAAACTTTGCCATTAAGGTGATGCCACCCTGATAAATTGCCAGCGGTATAACCGAAAAGAAAACCCCCACGCCCAATGATGCAGAAAAAATCATAGCTGCTACCCCATCCAGAATAGATTTGGCATAAAGGGTCGTTGCATTGGCACTGAGGCCATCTTCCAGGGAACCAACAATGGACATGGCTCCAACACAAAATAATAAGGCGCTGCTGACAAAGCCTTCGACAAATGTATCATTAGAAGCCGGAACGGCTTTATTTCCTTTAAATTTAAATCGTCTTTTACACCATTCACCAAATGTATCCAGCCGCTTCTCAATATTAATTAATTCGCCTAAAAAAGCTCCCACAACCAGACTTATAATCATAAGCATCGTATATTGTGACGAAACACCGTGATTTTCATTAATAACCAGCATGCCTGAAAGGGCACCGGTAATTCCAATAAAAAATGTCGCCAGCCCAATAGCTCCTAAAATTGTTTTTTCGAATCTCTGCGGTAACCCACCTTTGATAATCATTCCTATTGCTGCACCTGCTAAAACTGCGATTACATTTACAATCGTACCCAAACCAATCATGCTGAAATTTCTCCATTTATCTGTGTTGTATAAAAGCGGATATTCCCATATCCGTTCAACAAATTTTGTACTTGTTAAGTAAGTCACCCCGGGTATTTTTAATTGTAACGATGCCGGAAGGGCTTAAATAAAATTCTTTCATATCATCAAGCCTTAATACAGTCAGCCTGCCACCATATAAATAGCCACAGTCGATACCAATTCTGCATCTATCTTTCCAAATATCTACAGAATCCAAGCTCTGCCCACATATCTGGCGAATCATGAGGGTAAATGTATGCCCAAAAATCATCGTATGCTTTTTAAGGTTTAACGGATGTGTTAAAAAGTAATTCATTTCCCAAAGTAAATCGCTGTGTGTCTGCTTTTTCATCAACGTTTTGATATCATCATCTTCATATCCTTCTGTCCTGATCGCGGCATGAACCAAAATGAAGTCATCTAAAATTATATAATAAGGAATGCTCTTTAAAAAGTCAACTATTTCTTTTTTCTGTAATTCATCTAGCGCTAAAAATTGAATGTAGGTATCCCTGCCGCCATGGGCTATCCACGAATCTAGCAATTCTTCTAAAGACCATGGGCTAGTGTTTCCTTCTGCCATCCAAAGCAGCGTTTGATCGTGATTTCCCATAATCAGCTGCATGTTGGTTTGTTTCATGATAAACTTTAGAAGCCTGATTGACTCTGGTCCACGGTCTACCACATCACCAATTATATACATAAAATCTTTGTTTTTAAATTCAATGATTTCAAGCATCTTTAGAAACTCATCATAATAACCATGTAAATCCGAAGTCACATAAATCATAAAAACTTTAGCCTCCTGGCATATTATATCTGCCCTGCAATTTTATATTTCACTACCGCAAAAAATTCCCTGACATAATAATTAGGCATCAGCAATACATCAGAAACGCTTGCTTTCCCTGATATGTTCCCGGCTCCCTGCTTTCTGGCTATTGATATTGCCCGATAAACATGAAAATTACATGTTACAATTACAATCTGTCTGTTTTTCCCCGCGATCTCTAAACTATACCTTAGATTCTCATCAGTATTGGCAGAGTCCTCTTCTTTAATAATCCGGTTCGCATCAATTCCTTTTTCTACAAGCACACGCCACATACATTCAGCTTCAGATATGAGTTCATCCTCACCCTGCCCTCCGGAAACAATGACCTTCGTCTGCGGATTTTCAATCAGATATTCATAAGCTGCCATAATCCGGTGGTACAGTATTTTAGAAGGAGTTTCACCACGTACCTGGGCTCCAAGCACAATGGCATACTCTGCATTTGGAGCCGGTCCACTGACGCCTTCGGAAATAATTCTCCACTCTATGATAACAAAAAAAACAAGAAAGGCAATGAGCACCCCTTTTATATATAGAGGTATCGTTATCTGTCTTTGCTCCAAAACTATCAGCAAATACCTAACGGTAAGAAACACCGCCGTCAGTATTAGCCAAAAGTAATTAAAGATAGAATTGAAACCGATATAGATAATGATGCTGATAAAATATACAATACACATGATTGCCGCTAAAAGCAAGAACTTTCTCATACTTCCCAATACTAACTCCAATCTCTTTTAAAAGCTTTTATGTAATTTTTAATTACATCTAGATCATAATCGTTCTCTTCCATTAACTGGATAAATGCGGAGCCCACGATACAGCCATCGATGATATCCTTAAAAGGTTCTACATCTGCCGCTGCCCTAATACCAAAGCCCATCATAACGGGGGCTTTTGATGAAGCTTTAACAGATTTCAAATACCTGGATACGTCTTTGTGGAAAGCCTGTGCCCCCTGTCCCGTAACGCCCATGGAGGATACACAATATACAAAACCTCTGGCTTTCGATACCAGCATCGGGATACGTTCTTTTGACACCGGTGCCACCAACTGGATTAAGATCGGAGCATTTTCATTATTTAGATGCACTGTGATTTCATCTTGTTCTTCAAAAGGTACATCTGGAACAATCAGGCCATCAATTCCCGCCCAGGTACATTTATCTATAAACTTTTCTACACCATAATAAAGGATTGTATTATAATACATCATAAAAACCAAAGGAGTTTCACATGTTTTTCTAACTTTTTTAACCATTTCAAAGATTTTATGAATATTTGTACCTCCGGCAATAGACTTAAAAGAGGATTCCTGAATAACGGGGCCATCTGCCACCGGATCAGAAAACGGTACGCCCAATTCAATAATATCTACGCCTGCTTCTGCCTGGGCTTTGATAATATCTGCTGTTTTATCCAGGCTGGGAAGACCTGCGGTCATATAAGTAATAAAGGCTTTCTTACCTTCCCTTTGCAACAGCTCTAATCGTTCTTCAATTCTGTTCATCATGGGACACTCCTCTTTTCATATAATCAATGATGGTGTTCACATCTTTATCACCGCGGCCTGAAAGACAAACACATATAATTTCATTTTTAGGCAATGACCTGGCTATCTTGAAAACATGAGCCAGGGCGTGAGCACTTTCGATGGCAGGGATAATCCCTTCTAACCGGCATAGTTCTTCTAATGCCGCTATCGCCTCGGCATCTGTCACAGAAACGTAAGCCGCACGCTTTGTATCTCTTAAATAAGCATGCTCAGGCCCAATCCCGGGATAATCCAATCCGGCTGAAATGGAATGAGCTATCTGTACATTCCCATCATCATCCTGCAGGAGATATGATTTCATCCCATGGAGGACTCCAGGCCGGCCTAATGCCAGGGCACTGGCATGCTTTCCTGTCTCTATGCCAAAACCGGCCGCCTCAACGCCAATCAGTTCAACATCTTTTTCATCGATAAATTCTGCAAACATGCCGATAGAGTTGGACCCGCCGCCACAGCAGGCAATGACTTTATCAGGAAGCCTGCCCTCTTTTTCAAGTATTTGTTTTTTAGTCTCCTGACTGATGACCCTCTGGAATTCTTTGACCATCATTGGATAGGGATGGGGACCTACTGCCGAACCAATGATATAAAATGTATCCTCTGCCCTTGATGCCCAGGTCCTGATTGCTTCATTTGTTGCGTCCTTAAGGGTATTGCTTCCAGAAGTTACCGCCTTAACTTTGGTGCCCAGAAGCTCCATCCTAAAGACATTCAAAGCTTGACGATCCATATCTTCCTGCCCCATATAAACAGTACATTCCATGTCGAATAGCGCCGCTGCCGTAGCCGTCGCCACGCCATGCTGACCGGCTCCTGTTTCCGCAATAAGTTTGGTTTTGCCCATTCTTCTTGCCAGCAAAACCTGACCTATTACATTATTAATTTTATGGGCGCCGGTATGATTTAAATCTTCCCTTTTCAAATAAATCTTAGGACCATATTTTTCAGCTAAACGCCTTGCAAAATATAATGGGGTTTCTCTCCCCACGTACTCTTTTAAGTAATACTCATACTGCTCCATAAACTCCCGGTCATGGATTGCCTCATTAAATGCTATTTCTAAATCTTTTAACGTATTCATTAATGTCTCGGGGACATATTGGCCCCCGAACTCACCATACATTTTCCTGCCCATCAGCTTATTCCTTTCTTCCTTACACTTTCTGTAAATGCTATAATTTTATCTCCGGACTTCCAGCCATCAATACCCTCCACACCGGAACTGACATCTACAATATCTGGTTTCACGGATTCTATACCTTGTGCCACATTCGCTTCATTAAGCCCTCCGGCCAATATCAACAGCTTTCCAGCCCTGTCAAAGGTGTCAATTAAATGCCAATCAAAAGTCTTACCACTCCCGGATGTTTTTCCATCAAATACGTATCCTATAATTTTATCATGTCTTTCCACATTCTGACAAGTCTCTGCCTGATCTATATTGAAAGCTCTGAATATCGGCAGACGGCACGTCTCTAATATATCTTCTCCCAGTTCACCATGAACCTGTAAAACATTAAATCCAGCATTTTCAATGGCTCTTAGCTGCTTCATGCCCGGATTTACCGTGACAGCCACAGTTTTAATCCCAGGATCTACATATTCTATCAGCTGCTGTGCTTTATCAATCTCAACATGCCGTACACTCTTAGGATAAAATACGACAAAACCGGCATAGTCCGCCTGCACTTTATTTACATAGGCGATATCTTCATATCGGGATAATCCACATATTTTAATTTTCACATCATTCATTATTTTATACCATATCCTTTTTATAAATTTTCTTCCAATGCTCTGCCAAAGCTTTTGGATTTCCTGTTTCCATCAACGCTCTCCCAACCAACAAGGCATTGACACCCCATTCCTTTAGTAATTCAATATCCCCATCCGTCGTAACGCCGCTTTCTGAAACGAACACCTTTTCTTCAGGAACCATCTCCATTAAACGTTTCGTATTATATAAATCGATGGTAAAATCTTTAAGATTACGGTTATTCACCCCCAAGATTTTGGGATTGATCTTTAACGCTCTCGCCATTTCTATTTCATCATGAACCTCAACCAACACATCAAGGCTAAGGGAATCAGCCAAATCATAGAAACGCTTCATATTATCATCATTTAAAATAGCGGCTATGAGCAATATAGCATCGGCACCTGCCACCTTAGCCTCATAGATCTGATATTCATCAATGACAAAGTCTTTCCTGATAACAGGAAGCGCAGACATCCGCCTGACTGCTTTCAAATCTTCAATATTGCCGTTAAAATGGTCTTCTTCCGTCAGGACTGAAATACAATCCACCGAATCATTGTACCCAGCCACTCTGTCGGATATGCCAATCTTGCTGTCTATAATTCCCATACTGGGTGAAGCCTTTTTACATTCTCCAATAATGGACAGGCCTTCTTTGGCCAGGGCTTTATAAAAGCTGCAGGAAATTCTATCAGACCTTATGGCATCTTCTTTCATTGTCTTCATATCAATCCTGGCTTTATGCTCTATTAGCCGTAATTTCTTGTCTGCAACAATTTTATCTAAAATCATTTATATCACCATTCTTTCGTTAATAAAATTATCAATCATCCGTTTTCCGTATTCAGTATAAATAGATTCCGGGTGGAATTGAAGCCCCACGGTTGGACACGTCCGATGACGTATTGCCATGACCTCCCCGCTATCAGTCCTGGCTGATACCTTTAAGCATTTGGGCAATGTATCTTCCACAATCGCTAAAGAGTGGTATCTTGCCACTTTTATTTTTTTTGGTATTCCTTCAAAAATGTCTTTCCCATCATGGATAACTTCTGATTGCTTGCCATGACATATTGTTTTTGCATATGAGATGACAGCTCCAAATGCGGCTCCTATCGCTTGATGCCCCAGGCAGATACCAAGTATAGGCTTCTCTTTAAAAAAGCGGCGGATGACTTCGATGCTTATTCCCGCCTCGGCCGGATTCTTAGGACCAGGCGAAATAACGATTTTTTCCGGATTAATGCGGCTGATTTCTTCAATTGTGATTTGGTCATTCCTGACAACCTGAATATCTGGCTCAAAAATCCCCATATACTGATATAGATTATAGGTAAAAGAATCATAATTATCAATTATTAAAATCATAAGTTCTCCTCCTCTACTAACGTTTTAGCCAATGCCATTACTTTGTTGCAGCATTCGTTATACTCCATTTCTGGTACGGAGTCTGCAACGATGCCGGCACCCGCCTGCAAATATACACGGTGGCCCTTTTTTATCATTGTTCTTATGGTGATACAAAAGTCCATATTGCCGTTAAAATCAATATACCCTGTTGCTCCGCCATAAAGCCCTCTTCTTACCACTTCCAATTCATCAATAATCTCCATCGCTCTGATTTTAGGCGCTCCGCTTAAAGTGCCTGCCGGTAAAAATGACGCAGCTAAATCCAATGGATGATATTCACCTTTTCTCTTTCCTTCCACTAAAGATACGATGTGCATAACATGGGAATAATTTTGTACTTCCATAAATCCGGTCACCTTTACTGTTCCAAATTCAGATACCCTTCCCATATCATTCCTCGCCAGATCTACCAACATGATATGTTCTGCCTTTTCTTTCTCATCAGCTAATAATTCCGCAGCCAGTATCTCATCTTCTTTGGGCGTCTTTCCCCGTTTTCTCGTTCCGGCAATGGGGCAGGTATATATTTTTTGGCCTGCCTGCTTTACAAGCATTTCCGGAGAACTTCCGATAATCTCAAAATCCTGATAGTTAAAATAATACAAATAAGGAGAAGGATTTAATTCCCGCAGTTCTTTATAGAGTTCTAGTCCCTCTTGTTCTGTCTTGATGGTCCAGCGCTGTGAAAGAACTGTTTGAAAAACATGACCCTCTTTGATATAGTTCTTAATTTTATCAACTTTATCGCTATACTCATTAAGAGAATCTGATTTATTGATAATCTTCCCATCATGGTGAAATGATTTATCCGCAGATGCCCTTTTCTCTCTAACCAGGATAATCAAATCACCTGCCGCCTTCGTTCCTCTTTCACGCCCGGCTTGGGTATCTTCATCAATTACTACTGCCGTTAATGTTTCCGCCACATGATCAATGACAATAAACTCAGTGACTAACATCAGCTGTATTGTTTCGATTCCAATTTCATCCGGATTGTTGTCCGGCAGTTTTTCCGTATAGCGGATAAAGTCATAGCCTATATTTCCGACGAGGCCACCAGTAAATGCAAGTTCACCGTCATCCTTGCTGACTTTAAATTGATTATAATATTCTTTTAAAAGCGTGAGGGGATTTCCTTTTCTGGTTTCAGTGTTTTGATTCCTTCTCTTAATGACAATACCATCTTTTGTAGATGTTATCATTTCGTTTGGCTCTCCGCCAAAGAAAGAATACCTTCCATTATTTTTGTCATAACTTTCTAACAAAAAACCAATCCCGCTGCCAACATAGCCTTCGTATAACCTGACAGCAGTCTCATCAACGATACTGACCGTTTTTTTATATGCCCTTAAAATCTTTTCCATTGCGTGTGCTCCTTTCCTTATAAAGGGATGCATTAGAGGAGTTTTCTTTCACAGGTAACTAAAAAACACCGTCTCTGACCTAAGTCAGGGACGATGCTTTCGTGGTGCCACCCTAATTTATAAAACTCAAATAACTATAAGTTCTACCTTAACGAATACAGAAGAAATCTTCGATATCCTCTCCCTATAACGCGAGAACGCGGCCTGGGCTACTACAACATGATTCACCTGGCATCTCCCAAATCCATTCCTTGAAGTCTTACATACCGATTCTCAACAACTACGGCTTTCTGTAATGTATGGGTCAACAAGTACTCCTTTTGTTCATTGATTTTGAATTTTCAATTATTGTAAGTTTATCACCGGGACAAGTAATTTGTCAAGGAATAATTTTTTTAGATTTATCGTCTCCTTTAACACAATATTATTTTGTAGCAATAGTTCTCTTTCAGTCTATTTCTTTCAACTGCTCCACAATATTATCCTCCCTGGTTATTTGGTAAACAACCAGCGGCACTAAAACACAGACAAGTAAAATAACACCAACTAAAATGACGTTGGTCATTATTGGTATGCTAAAAGCCACGTTATAGGTATTCATCGACTGAAATACCATATAGCCAATTGGTAAGCCTATAATAGAAACAAGCAAAATTGAAATAAATCCATAACCCATTCCTTCTAATATCAAAACCTGCCTTTGTTGTTTAGATGTCATCCCTATACTCTGTAACGACGCAAATTCTTTAGTACGGTTTTGTATGCCTGTAGTTATCATGTTACAATAATTCAAAATAGCCAGCAATGCAAGTATGATACCAAGTCCTCCCCCAAGAATCTTCATCTGGTTTTCTGATAATTTCATCTCATCATAATCATCAGACTTAGAATTAAAGGTAACCTCATCTTCATCAGAAAATAAAGCTTTAATAGTTTCATCTAATTCAACGTCAAATGGCTCCATATAATTAATATCTGCAAGTTCTATGGTCGGTTCATCCAGCAACTCACTAATTAGCTGCTCACTGATAATTATACTTGGTGCATATCCTGAAGCAAAATAATTAATTCCTCCTGTGTATTCGGCTGCAATTCTAATTGTATGTTTATCTGAAGCTTCAGGTAATAAATAACTAATGTCCTTTCCTATTGAGTCACTTACTGATATCCCAATAAATCCATTTATAATTCCAACATTCCCAGACATGAATTCTTCTTTACTTACAATTCTCCCCAGTTTTTCATTTAATGCAACAAAGCCCGCCTCATCAATCCCTATAATAGCTCCCAGGAAATATTCATTTTCCGGCTGTTCTTTATAAAGAGCCAGTTGTTCCTCATAGGTTCCCTCAGCTATTCGCAAATCAAAAATCCGCTTAAAATAATCTCCCAAAATTGCTTCATCATATGGAATAACCGCTTTTGACGAAATCACCTTCCGTACCGATGCAACGCCATCAAGCATTTCTATCTGTTCCAACAAAGAAACACCAATTTCCTGGGAAGGAGAATGCATTGGCACCGTTTCATTTAATATACGCATATCATAATCAAAATTTACATTAAGGATATTCTTAGCACTATTTCCCTGGACTAAAATACTAATTGTAAAAAACGTTGTAAATGCCACGAAAAAGGACAGAAATATAATAACCGCCTGCTTTTTCTTCCTAAACATATTACGCCAGGCCATATGGGTGAGCTTGCCTCCATTGATGTTTTTTCTGTTTTTACGGTTTGAACTGACGGCAATGTATTTTAATGCTTCAATTGGCGATATGTTTCCCGCTATTATTGCCGGTTTCCGGCTGCTGATAAAAACAGTAACTAAAGAAAACAAAGCCGAACCTATAAATATAATTGGATGAAATGTCAACGTTTGATTCATGCCAATTGCCGGATTTAAGGCATTCAATACGGAGGGTACAATAAGAAAAGATACCACCGCCCCAAGCATGATTCCTAAAGGGATGCCAATTGCCGAATTCCAGACAACTTGTTTACGCACAAAACTTCGGATTTGCTTTGATGTGCTCCCTACCGTTTTTAGCTGCCCAAAAAAACGGATTTCTTTAGAAATCGATATATAAAGTATATTATAAATAAAGAGGTATCCACTTATAATAATAAGCAGGAGCAATACAGACAATCCTGTCATAAGCTTTAAAAAATTACTCAGAAGATTATCATCCGCATAAATCATTTGGTTATCACCCATAACCAATTCTTCTTGAATGGCTTTTATATCTGTACTGGTATATAAAGGATTTTTTAAAGAAATATATAGAATTCCCTGAGTCAGATCAGTTTGTTTTGCACCGGTAGTTTCATAAAATGATGCTGATACAAATCCCTTGGAATCCCCTGAGTAATCTCTGTAATATCCCGAAAGTATAAATGTTCTTTCATGAGTTTTTCCATTTTCTGAAAGATCATAGTAGGTCATCTTCAACTCCATTCCAATACTTGGGTTTACAATGCCTAATTCTTTCAGCGTTTGTGCAGAGAGCATAATTTCATTTTCCTGTTCCGGATAACTTCCTTCGACAAATTCAAATGCAGGGGCATACTGGTTTTCCCAGCTTATGTCATCACTCCAAAACAAGCGTATGTGAGCTGTTGAACCTTCAAAATTTTCCACAATAGCACACTTTACCGAAACACCTGCGTACTTGATTATATCCATTTGCTTCGCTTTTACTGTCTGTTCTTTTGTTGGCTCCGGAAGCTGGATATCATATTTGACACCTTCCATCATAATTGAACGTTGCATCAGGGAAAGCCAGTAGCTTACTCCAATACTGAAAATTGCAGTAATCATAAAAGTCGTCAATAATATTGCAATAATAACCAATATATTTTTTTTGATATTTTTTATATATTCTTTCTTGGCCAAATCTAACATGATTTTTTGGTTCTCGACTTTAATCATAATCTATCACCGCCATATATTCTGCCATCTTCTAGACGGATAATTCTTCCTGCCAGCTGGGCAATCTCGTTATTATGAGTAATCATTACAACTGTCTGGCAGAATTTTTCACTAGTCACTTTAATTAATCCCAAAACATCCTGACTGGTTTTGCTATCTAAATTTCCTGTCGGTTCATCAGCAAGTATAATTGCAGGTTTTGTTGCCAATGCCCGGGCCATGGCAACCCGTTGCTGCTGTCCACCAGATAAATTATTTGGCATCGCATACTTTTTAAATTCCAGTCCTAATAAATTGATGAGTTCATTAATATATCTTTTATCTGGTTTCCTGCCGTCTAGCTGTATCGGCAATATAATATTCTCATAGACATTTAACAATGGCAACAAATTATAATTCTGAAAAACGAAGCCTATTTTACGCCGCCTGAAAATCGTTTGTTCATCCTTTGACATATCAGAAAGATTTCTGTTATCAACTATTACCATTCCAGAAGTGGGAAAATCTAATCCCCCCAGCATATGTAAAAGGGTCGACTTTCCACTGCCCGATGTTCCGACAATAGAAACAAATTCCCCTTTTTCAATTGAGAGATTGATTCCATCTAATGCTTTTACTGTTGTGTCATCGGAACCATAATACTTTTTCAAATCTTTTGTTACTAAGACATTCATATATAACTCCCTTATTTTAAAAGTAGATCATAAAAACCACTTGATTAACAAGTTTCACTATCAAAAATAATCTTTTATGAATAAAACAATGTTTTTCTCATAATATTATTATATAAGAATATTCTTTCTACATCCTTTCCAGAAGATGACATATATATAAGATTTTTGTTCTCTTATAAAAAAGTAGGTCAGCAATAAAATATTAATAACCTTTTATTACACTTCAGCGGCATAAAAATACCGAAAAAGCAGTGCCATTTGAGGGTTCGGAGGAAACTTTAATATATCCCCCCTGCTTTGAAATAATCTCTCTTGCCAAATATAAACCAATGCCCAATCCTTTTTCCTTATTGACTTGTGGGGAACGATAAAAGCGTTTGAAGATTAATCCTTGTTCCATCTCAGCAATACCAATTCCAGAATCAATAATGTCTATTCTAATAAACATTTCATACTGGATTACCTTTATAAATACCCGACTGTTTTCAGGTGAATATTTTATGGCATTTTCTAGTATATTGGTAATCGCTTCTAATGTCCAATTCAAGTCAAAGCAACACTTTAGACCACATTCTTTAAATTCAATGATTATTCCTTTTTCCAACGCTCTTATTTCGGTTTCCTGGCATGCCATTAAGATTAGTTTGTCAATTTGATTTGTCTTTGGAGAAACCCTAATTAAATCTGTTTCTAAATAAGAAGATCTCACTAATGCTTTAATCAAAAAATCTAATTTGTCTGCTTGATTTTGAATTTGAGCTATAATAGCTCCAATTTCGCCATTAATGTCTGACCTTTCCTGGAGTATTTGTGAATAGAGTAGTATGTTGGTCAACGGCGTCTTCGCTTGGTGTGATATGTCCGACAGCAACGACTTAATGGTATCGCGTTCCTTTAACACTTTCTGTTTTGTTTCTTTATAGCTTGTCAGAAATTGATTCAAACTTTCTTCAATGGCAGACTGCATCGCTTCATTATATTTTGTTTCACTATAATTCCCCGCTATTGCCTCATCAATTCGGTCTAATATCCGCCTCATTAACCGCTTTGTTCGGCGATGATACCATAAGATTATACTGGCTGCAGCTGCAATGATAAACAACATAATTAACATATAACTTATTTGCCACATCATGAAGGTTTTATCCACACATATCCCTGGCCATACACAGTCTTAATATATTCCGGCTTAGAGGGATTATCTTCTAATTTATCCCGCAATCTCCTGATCGCCACCGACAGTGCATTATCATCCACATACTCCGTACCATCCGGCCAAATACGCTCTAGTATCAATGAACGGGATAATGTTATGTTCTTATTTAAAATAAACAGTTGTAATAATTTTTGTTCTGTTCTACTTAAGTCAATTAAATTATTATTTTTGTAAAACTTCATGGTCGTAAAATTAAATAAAAAATCATCAATCTGATATTCGTTTATTTTTTCTTCAGGCTCAAATCGTCTAAGCATGGCATTAACCCTTGCTCGCAGAACCATCAGACTAAAAGGTTTAGTAATATAATCATCCGCACCAGACTCAAGTCCTGCAACAATATCTAATTCCATATCTCTTGCCGTAAGAAGTATAACCGGAACTTTACTTTCCCTGCGAATCTCACGGCACAATTCAAAACCACTCCCATCAGGTAAATTAATATCCAACACAAGAAGATCGAAAGTTTGTCTAGCCAAGACTTCTTTGGCTTCAAAGATTGTAAAACATTGAATAAATTGATAATTTTCACGATTTAAGGCTATGATAATGCCTTTACTCAATACCTCATCATCTTCTAATAATAAAATTTGTTTCATGGCTTGTGCATCTCCTTAATAAAAAAATAAATGTTATTAAATTTTTTTCTCTTCGGGATTTTCATTTCTACCATTATATAACAAATTGTACTCTTTTTGTATATTTACACAAAAAAATCATGTATAAGTGAAGCCATCCTTAACAACAAAGCAGTTAGATGAACTTATGGAAGCTTTCATTATAAAATTGCCCAAAGAATTAACCAGATGCTTACTGAATCTTTTCCAAATATTGTATTTTCAAGGTGCATAGTTCTTTTCTATGTGTGAAGCTTTAGTATAATTATATAAATAAAATCTTTCCACATCATTTCCAGAAGGTTACATATATGTAAGATTCTTGTTCTTCTATAATTGCATAAAATAAGTTCTTTTGAAAAGCCCCCGTTTTTTGAACACGGGAGTTTTATATTATTGACAAATGACTCTGCGAATTAATCATTTCGCAAAGCCGTTAATATCTAATTCTTTTTTAATTCATCTCACAAAGTACAGAAAACCGCAGGTTGCTAATCGACATAAAGTGACTGCCCATTTCATATCATATATCCCCCTCGGAAATATTTTTTGACTTTTGGAAAATAAAGGGTATAATATGATTACCATAATCAAGAATCTAAGACCAGCCTGCAAATAAAAAGTCAATAGTAAATTGATAATTTTTCATTTATGCAGATTACATAACGTACTATTTTTACAGAGTCAGCATTGTCGGTTTTGACCTTGCGAAGAGAGTTGTTACCAAAGTCTTTGATGAAATTCGGATTGACTGCGCTGACAAATAGGTCGGAGTTGGAAAGCCAGCGAGCCATCTGCTCATAATACATTCCGGTGTGTTCCATGACAATTCGGGTATCGCCATCCAAGTGGACTGGATACGATTGCATCAAACGGACGCATAATAGCAATCGTGCTTTTACCCTTAGGAACATCAATACCTACTGCGTTCATAAATGTACATCTCCTTCTAAAAATTATAGTAGCAATGGAATTCCAGCGTTTACTCATTGCCGATTCTATCTACTGGGGTGTGACACGAACGTACTGGTAATTAGCAGTTCGACCTGCATAAAACGTACACTGTGAATGAGAGACTGGTTGACAGTCTGGTCTACGGACGCGAGATCCAGGGAGGAAACCGCCCGACCGATTAACCATAAATATATTGTAGTAGATAATATGAAGTGACCTCACATTTGTAGCAACGTGGATTTACCTGTATACTAAGTTTGAAACGAACAATGGTAACAGGGATTACCGCATACAAAAGAGGAGGTCACCTTATGAGAAGAATACTACGAATCGGAATGGATGTCCACAGTACAAATTATACTTTATGCGCAATGGAACCATTATTGGAGAAGATGACAGAGTTTTTGCTAATATACAGGTCACCCCGGATTATAAAAATATCCTGATGCTTATTGAAAATCTGAAATTAAAACTTGATATCGACAATGAGTACGATATCCAATGTGGTTATGAGGCTGGATACCTTGGTTATTCGCTATATAACCAACTTACAGCAGCGAATGTTTAATGTGTGATTCTTGCACCAACAACGATGCTTACTAGGCAGGGACAAAGAGTAAAAACAGATGCCAGGGATGCTCTGATGATTGCACAATGTACGCACGTAAAACCCTGATCCACGATACTAGATCGCAGGGCTCTCGGCGGACCATTAGCCTGTAGGTAACCAATCCACAAATAACAGAGTGCCCAACTGCCGGGAACTGTAAATCAGGCTCTTTCCAGATGCTGCCAGTAAACAAATGTGATCTAATGCTGAGGGAAAAATTAAATTTCTTTGATTTACCTCTAGGCAAAGGTCACTTCATAACAGGAGGGAATACTATTGACAACATTTGCTCTAAAATTAATTGCTTGCATTTTAATGCTTATAGATCACATCGGGACATTTATTCCTAATGCCCCACTCTGGTTTCATTGGGTAGGAAGACTATCTGCCCCAATATTTATTTATAGTATGCTATGGGGTATTCACTATACAAAAAGCAAAAAGACATATGTTATACGAATGTATATATTCAGTGTTTCTATTTCATTAATAAACACTTTATTAAATCATTTTTTTGTATATTATGGCTCTTTTGATACTTTTGTTAAGAATAATATATTTACAACTTTATTTGCTATAAGCTCTTTTATAATCCTTCATGACTATTGCCAAAATCACTCCAAGGGGAAAAAAATATGGAAATATTATTGTTTATGGCAACTATTTTCTACAGTTCTTATATTTTTGATTGAACCACTTACAGCAAGTGGAAGTGAAATGGTGCAAATATTGAGTTCAATAACCGGTAATATTTTCTATATAGAATTTGGTTTTAAATTTTTAATTCTAGGATTGGTTTTAAACAGCACGAAAGATAGTAAACTAAAATTATCAATTTATTATGCATCTTATTGCTTTATTTACTTTATATTGACTACTCTAGCCATTGTTCCTAATGGTCTTTACCGTTTTAATATTTGGGGGCTGTCTACAATTTATGAAGTAGGGATGGAGGTTTTTCATGCTGTTATTGGAATAGATTTTTTTGAAAAATTTGCGTCACCCTTATACATAAATTATCAATGGATGATGATTGGTGCATTACCATTTATGTTTACATATAATAAAAAGAAGGGTCGCAATGCTAAATACTTTTTTTACTTTTTTTATCCTATTCATATTTACATACTTTGGCTGATAGGAAACATTAAATAATATGAATAACTAAAATAACTTTTTTAGCATAAAAATAATGCAGATACGCTAACCATGCAATTATATGGTAATTTATTATTATCAATTAGTATACTAATTCATAATAATAAAAAATATTTACAATATCTTCCTGTTATGATATATTATATAAATACCGGTAAGCAATATTAATATTCTATTCATATGGATAAACAATTTGATTATAGCTGAAGCTGACTGGGATAAAGTGGAACAAGGTTACATTTACATTTGTCCTACCAATGAGATAACTCGTGGTCTGTATTCTGTGTAGTTTGTATAGTATGTGTAATTGGAATCAGATGATAAAATTGTTCATGCAACAAAAGAAAGAAGCATGAAAGTAGTTGAAGCAACAACCTCAGGATGTGCAAAAAACACTCTGCGCCTGCATTGTATTCATCAGAAGCATTATTTCACCTTCCTAAAGGAAATCCAAAAGGTTGGCAGCTTTTACAAAAAAACGTGTTGCTTTTTAATAAAATTCTTTGTGCTATTTTATAGTAAGAAAAAGTTTAACCACTAGGGAGGGATGCTTATGGGGTGAATTAAATATTACATCATGCAGTATAGGGTGATTTAACAGTTAACTGGCAAAAAATAAGTGTGAATTTATTTCGCTTAAAAGGAGCAAGCATTTCGCTTCATAGGGGCAAAAAAATGAATACTCCGTTGAGCTGGAATATGCAAAAAAAACGAGGAGAATGCATTATGAGAAAAAAAGGAAAAAAGATATCATCACTATTACTAACCATTGTAATTATATTGTCTCTTAGTTCACCGATATCAGCACAAGAGTACAATCAAAATGATGCAGAAACATCACTCAATGCTAATCTACAAGAAGAAACAAATGATGTAGATATAATGAATCTTGAAGGTCCAACTGTTATTATAGACTTGGGTGAATATGGTTCTGGAACGTTAAAAAGAGATGCAGATGGTAATTATAGCGGTGAAATTACCACTAGAGGATTAAGAGGCATTACTTCTGTAACCTGTGTTTTAAGTGGGGGCACAGGTGGCATTTATAATCTCTATCGAATTTATATTAAATGGAAAGGTACAAATAGTGTAGTCAATATCCAAGCAACAAGTTTGAAAATTTCAACAACAAGCATACTAAATCCTACTACATATTGGAATAATTCATTTTATATACATTGCGGCTCTACAGCTTTAGGGTATAGTTCGGTAGGAACAGTGACAATACCTACATCAGTTAAGCAAGTTAGAGTTAAAACTACGGGATTGAAATGTTATTTTAATTATGCGGATTACTGGATTTCAACTGGAAATCTAAATGGAACTGTAAATGTCAATTAGTTATTCAATTGTTACAGGCGAGGATAATTATGAAAACTAAACCTACGGATACTAATTATTTTGACCAATTAAAGATAATATATAATAAGAAAATAATAAGAACAAAAAGAAGTGCTAAGAAAATTCTTGAGTATTTAAAAAAGAAGTACAAAATAATTCCTATAAACTTAAAAGAATTAGATTCAATTGGGCACACTAAGATTGAAGAGTTTAGATATATTTTAAAAAATAGTGAAAAAATCCAGATTAATAAAGAGGCATTTAAAATCTTTAAGTTAGATAGAAATCCTTGTACGGAAAAGTATTATGAATACTATCAAGAGCGTTTTCAAGGTGGGGAAAATATTTATATATATCATGAGAACGAAACGGACAAGTTGTTTTCGAATTGTGACTTATTAGAATTAAAGCTCACTATTTTAAGTGGAATTGATGAAAAAGACATACAAAATAATACAAGTGAATATTTTTCATATCTTAACACCTGCTACCATTATGATTATATTTTAGAATCTTTATCTTCGTGATTATCAGGTTTGTCACAGGATATTTAGGTATCCTGTGACTTTTTGGTGGTGTGCCCAACATGGTGTTGTATAATGCGTGCAAGTCCCAAGTCTGCCCTAGTAGTGGTAAAGACACAGCTGAACACCAAGGGTGTCTATCGTGAGGTGGAATCTGAATTATTCAAGAAGAAATATTATCCGAGGAATTTCTGCAATGATGGCTTTCCATGCCGAGATGACAAAATGGAAGGAAAAAGGGCTGAACAGACCGTTTATCTTCTCCGAATACGGTGCAGATACCGACGGTTCGCTGCACAAATTCCCAAGTGTGATGTGGTCACAGGAATTCCAGAACGAATATCTTAATATGACCCACCAGGTATTCGATGCCTATGATTACGTAAAGGGCGAGCAAGTCTGGAACTTTGCCGACTTCCAGACGACCGAAGGCACCATGCGCCTGGATGGCAACAAAAAAGGTATCTTCACACGCCAGCGTCAGCCAAAGGAAAGTGCCTACTACTTCAAAAAACGCTGGTGGAGCCTTCCAACAGATTATAAATCAGTAAAATAGCCATTGATAAGGAGTAAGTGAAATTATGAAACAGCAAGCTTTTAACCCATACCTACCGAGCTATGAATATGTTCCGGATGGGGAACCGCCAGCTATACCGGAAATACACATGGCGGTATATTAGACATCAATGGACAGTTGAATATCACAGACAGACCAATCGGCATCATTTTTTCGATGATGCAGGTGAAGGTGATTTGGATTTACTGTCGTTTGTACTCAATTAGTCGATACAGAAAGCCGCTTGTAGAAAAGCGGCTTCCTCAATCGTCCCATATTACAGCTTCCAAATATCCTCATTATACTGCATTATCGTCCTGTCTGATGAGAAATAGCCCGCTTTGCTAATATTCATCAGCATCTTTCTATTCCAGTCCTCCTTATATTCATAATCTCTCATCACCTGATCTTTTACTTTAATATAATCTTTCAGGTCAAGTAAGGTCATGAACCAGTCCTTCGTTGTCAGCTCCTTGTATAAACGCAAAAGCATTTCCTTATTTCCAATTGCAAGCATACTATCGCTAATGATAAAATCTACCATTGTCCTGATATCTTTATCTTCATTATAGTATTCTTCTGCTGAATAATCGCCTTTCTCATAGTGGCTGATAACCTCTTCACTAGACTCACCAAAGATATAAATATTCTCATCACCAACCAACTCATAAATCTCCACATTGGCTCCATCCATCGTTCCTAATGTAATGGCTCCATTAAGCATAAATTTCATATTTCCAGTGCCGCTGGCCTCTTTAGATGCCAGCGAGATTTGTTCAGATATGTCACACGCCGGAATCAGCTTTGATGCTATTGTTACATTATAATTTTCAACCATGACTACTTTTAAATGAGGACTTACCGCCTCATCATTATTAACCAGTTCCTGCAGACACAATATCAAGTGAATAATATCTTTTGCAATCGTATACGCCGGAGCGGCTTTGGCTCCAAAAATAATCGTCATAGGCGTTGTCGGCGTCTTACCTTGCTTAATTTCTAAATACTTATGAATAACATATAGGGCATTCATCTGTTGACGCTTATACTCATGAAGTCTTTTAATTTGAATGTCAAAAATAGAATTTTCATTGATATTGATATTTTGTGTTTCTTTTATATAAGCTTTCAAAGACAGCTTAGCCTGATATTTGATTTCCTGAAGCTGTTCTAGAACATCATCATTGATAAATCGCTCAAGCTCTTCTAATCTCCAGGGGTCTTTTTCATAACCATCGCCAATCAGGCTTGTTATATAATCCGCCAGCCTGGAATTACAGTGTAAAAGCCATCTTCTAAAGGTAATGCCATTTGTTTTGTTATTGAATTTTTCCGGATATATATCATAAAATGCGTTTAATTCAGATTTTATTAAAATCTTCGTATGCAAAGCGGCAACACCATTGACACTAAATCCATAATGTATATCCATATGAGCCATGTGTACTCTCTGACTCTTATCAATGATAGCCACGCTCTCATCAGTATACATCTGCTTAACCCGCTCATCCAATCTCTTAATAATAGGAATCAGGTGCGGTACCACCTGCTCTAAATAATCGATCGGCCACTTTTCAAGAGCTTCTGCTAATATGGTATGATTTGTATAAGCACAAGTCTTAGAAACAATCTCAATTGTTTCTTCTTCGTCAATTCCTTCTATTTTCAATAACCGGATCAGCTCAGGAATAACCAGTGACGGATGTGTGTCATTGATTTGGATGACGACATGTTCATGAAGCTTTCGTAAATCATAACCATTATCTTTACATTCCTTGAGAATCAACTGGGCACCATTACTAACCATGAAATATTGCTGAAAGATACGCAAAAGCTGCCCTTCCTTATCTGCGTCATCCGGATATAAGAATAATGTCAGGTTATGCCTGATATCTTCCTTATCAAAATCAATGCCCTCTCCTACTATGGCGGCATCCGCTGAGTCTAAGTCGAACAGATGCAGCTGGTTCACGCCACTGTCATAGCCAATAATATCAATATTATACAACGATGATTTCAATGTAAAATCCTTGAAGGGAATTTCAAACGAAATATCTTTTTTATGAAGCCAGCTTTTTTTAGTAATCCATGGATTTGGCATTTCCTTTTGTGTATGGTTTTCAAATATCTGTTTAAACAGACCTAGATGATAGTTTAAACCAATGCCATCCCCATTCAATCCCAAAGTGGCAATGGAATCTAAAAAACATGCGGCAAGACGGCCAAGGCCGCCATTGCCTAATGAAGGTTCTGGTTCAACTTCTTCAATAGTTTCGAGACATTTCCCATATTTTTGTAAAACTTCTTTTGTTTCTTCAAATAAGCCTAAATTAATCAGATTATTTGAAAGCAGCTTTCCGATTAGAAATTCTGCTGATATATAATATAGCTTTCGCTCTCCTTCAAGGCGGGTCATATTTCCTGCCTGTTCCTTTACGAATTCAAGTAAGCCAAAATAAATTTCCTCATTGGAACATGCATCTATTGATTTCTCAAAACATGTTTTACATATTTCTTGTAATTGATTTTCTAACATAAAAACAGCTTCACCTACCTAATTTGTTTACTTAAGATTTCTTGTAGATTGGCGTACAACCAGCTCTGCAGGAAATATAATATTGCGTTCCGGTGCTTTTTTACGGATAATGTCAAACAGTATATGAATAGATTCCCGGGCCATTTCTTCCACCGGCTGCCGTATCGTTGTTATTGACGGCTGATAATAATAAGCAATATCTAAACCATCAAAACCAGCAACACAGTAATCTTCCGGCACCCGCCTTCCTGCATCGAAGATAGCCTTACAAGCACCAATGGCTACGCTATCCGATATGGCATACAGTGCTGTGAATACTTTCCCAGATTCCAATAATTCTTTTGTAACTGCATAGCCATTCTCCATACTATAGCTTCCAATATCCGGTTTCATTCTGCATATCAACTCACTATCCAGCTGGATATGATGACCCTTAAGCGCTTTTTCATAACCTTCCAAACGTAGCTTGCCAATACTTTCATCATCTTCACTTGCGGCAATGATAGCAATCTTTTGATGCCCTATGCTGCACAGATAATCAACCATTTTATAGCTTTCTTTAACATCATCAACGGCAACTGTCGAATAACCTGCATCTTGAAATACTTCTGGCCGGCCTATTGTGCTTAATACAAATGGAATATTCAGCTGCTTTAGCTTCTCTTTGGAATGGGTAAAAAATCCACCTAAAAAGACAATTCCCTTTAACCTTTTTTCTTTAATCAGTTCGATGGCTACATCAATTTCATCTTCTTGTTCCTTGACCTGCTGTAGAATAAAAGAGTATTTCTTTTTTTGTATTTCTTCCTCAAAAACCGTCAGCATCTTACTGAAAAAAGGATTACTAATTCCTTTAATAAGCACTGCAATGGTTTTTGACTGTGAACGTTTTAAATTCCTCGCACTGTTGTTGGGCACATAATTATATTCCTGGATTATTTCCATAATCTTCGCTTTTGTTTCTTCATTGATATCAGGATGATTATTTATGGCTCTGGAAACAGTGCTTACCCCAACGCCGCTTAACCTGGCAATATCTTTAATTGTGATTGTTTCCAAATGCATCTCCTCCTGGCTTTATAACGATTATGCTTTTCGTCCATATAGCTTCGTCATCTTTCGTATTTTTTCAATCAATTCCCTGGTAATCTCACCTTCAAGTAATCTAAATATCCAGTTCCCACCCAGGGTCGATGGTGTATTAATCCTTCCACTGTCATCTATTCCCAGATAATCCTGGAGGGGGATGATTGCCAAATCAGCCACACTGGCCAATGCAAGCCTGACGAACTCCCAATGTATATCTTTCCCATCTCTGCCATAAAGATTCATATATTCTATGGCAAAATTTTTATCATTATGATTTAATGTTTCAAACCACCCCTGAATGGTTTGATTATCATGGGTTCCCGTATAAACAACGCAATTCTTCTGATAATTGTGAGGCAGGTAATCGCTTTCTTCTCTGGAATCAAAGGCAAACTCCAAAACCTTCATCCCGGGATATCCGGTTCTATCAACTAATTCCAGGACACTTGGTGTCAGATACCCTAAATCCTCCGCTATTATATTTAACTTGCCTAATTTTTTAGTTAAAGTCTCAAATATATCAAATCCAGGACCTTGTTTCCATGTGCCGCCTACCGCTGTTTTTGCCCCATAAGGTATTGAGTAATATCCATCAAAAGCCCTGAAATGGTCGACGCGGAGTATATCATATAACTCAAAGTTATAAGCAATTCTCTGCATCCACCAGGTATATCCAGTCTTCTTGTGGTAATCCCAATCATACAATGGATTACCCCACAGCTGGCCATCTTCTGAGAAGCCATCTGGCGGGCAGCCTGCAACTGCTATAGGCTGCCTTTCTTCATCAAACTGAAACAACTCCGGATGTGCCCAACTGTCGGCACTATCAAAGGCCACATAGATAGGTATATCACCAATGAATTCAACACCCTGATTGTTGGCATATTTTTTAAGTTTCTTCCATTGCGTCCAAAATTCAAACTGTAAAAAACTCTGAAACAATATCTCATCAGCAAGTTCACCCTCATATCGCTTTATCGCTTCCGGTTCCCTCAGTCTGATATCTTCTTCCCATGAGTTCCAGCCGATTTCACCAAAATGATTTTTAACGGCTCTATACAGGCAATAATCATTAAGCCAGTAAGCATTGTGCTGTTGGAATGAGATAAACTCCAATGTATCAATAACAGAACTTCTCTCATAGGCCAACCTTAAAATTTTAAATCTTGATTGATAAATTTTTTCATAAGAAATAGAGCGTGCATCATCACCAAAGTCATATCCTGCACATTCTTCTTCTGTCAGCCAGCCATTGTTAATAAAAGTTTCCAAATCAATAAAGTATGGATTGCCTGCAAATGTAGAAAAGGACTGATATGGAGAATCGCCATATCCTGTTGGTCCTAATGGAAGTATTTGCCAATGTTTCTGGCCTGCTTCTTTCAACATATCTACAAAATCATATGCACTTTTAGAAAATGAACCAATTCCATACTTTGATGGTAAACTGGCGATTGGTAATAAAATACCACTTGCTCTCATGATGCGTCCTCCTTGATCAACCTTTAACAGCTCCTGCTGCGACACCTTTAATAATATATTTCTGGCATGATAGATAGAAAATAATAATCGGCACAATGGCAAGAACAAGCATGGCCATCATCGCACCCATATCAATGGATCCATAACCGCCGCGTAAATATTGGATTGCGACTGGTATCGTTTTACGTTCAGTCCCTAAAATCAAATAAGGTAATAAATAATCGTTCCATATCCACATGGCGTTTAAAATAGCGACAGTAATAGCCGTAGGCTTAAGCATCGGGAATACTACCCTAAAAAATGCCTGTATCGGTCCACAGCCGTCAAGAACAGCCGCCTCTTCAATTTCTAAGGGAATAGATTTAACAAATCCACAAAACATAAATACAGACAAACCGGCTCCAAAACCTATATAAATAACAATGATGCCGACAGGATTATCCAAATTTAACATATTGGCCATCTTACTCATTGTAAACATAACCATCTGGAAAGGCACAATCATAGAAAATACAAATAAATAGTACAAAGCACTTGTCCATATCGTTTTGATTCTTGTTAAGTACCAGGCCGTCATCGCTGTCAGTAAAACAATAAAGGCTACTGAAAGTACGGTAATAAACGTTGACCAGCCAAAGGCCTGAAAGAATCCTGTCTTAACGGCACCATCCAAATAGTTTGTAAGACCCACAAAGGTCTCACTGTTAGGCAATTGGAATGGAACATTGCTAATAAATAGCCTGCTCTTAAAAGAATTCATAAATATAATGAAAATGGGGGTCAGAAATAATATAGCCAATATAGCAAGAATAGCCGTCATGATAATTCCTGAGCCTTTTGAAACCTCGCTTGCTTCACGAATATCTGTCTTTTTAGCTTTAGCCGTGCTCATTATTGCTCCACCTCCTTACGTCTTGTAAGAACTAGCTGTGTCAATGAAATAACCGCCACAACAACAAAGAAAATAACTGCTTTAGCCTGGCCGACGCCCTGCCAGCCGACCCTGCCATAGAAAGTATTGTAAATATCCAATGCCAGCATTGCTGTCTGTCTGCCTGGAGCCCCTGCCGTCAATGCCAGGTTCTGATCAAAGAGCTTAAAGGAATTGGTCAATGTAAGGAACATGCAAATCGTAACAGATGGCATCACCATAGGTATGGTAATGCTCTTCAGGGTTTGAAACTTGGTCGCACCATCCATCCTAGCTGCTTCAACCAATTCAGTGGGAATATTTTGAATACCTGCGATATAAATAATCATCATGTAACCAATCAGCTGCCAGTTCATCAATATGACCAGACCCCAAAAACCATACGACGCGTTATAGGTTATATCCACTCCCCAATTAGAAAGCACACCATTAATTATCAATTGCCATATATATCCAAGCACAATGCCACCAATCAGGTTGGGCATAAAAAACACAGTTCTAAAAAGGTTGGTTCCTTTAATTCCTTTCGTTAGCATTAAAGCCAGAATAAAAGCTAAGAAATTAATGGTCACAACAGATACTATCGTAAATTTAATCGTAAACCAGGATGCATTTAGAAAATCTTGATTGGAAAAAGCACGTACATAATTATCTAAACCTACCCATGTCGCATCCGTAACCGTCCTAAAGCTTGTAAAAGATAAATATATGCCCATCAGGAATGGAATGAAAAAGGCTACTAAAAAAGCTGCCAATGTTGGTAATGCAAAGATGGGAAAATATTTCTTTAATGACTTTTGCATACTTTTTTCTCCTTTTTAAGCCAAAAGGGGTAAGTGAGATGAACCCCCTCTCACTCACCCAAAGGTTTTTCAATTATTCTGTTGCTGCAGCAGCGGCTTCTTTTTCAAATGCCCAATCAGCAACCATGTCTTCAACTACCTTATCCCACTCTTTACTTCCCTGAGCATATTGAAGTAAGGAAGCGCCAAAATTGTCTTTAAACGTCTGGCTTGGGAAAGCTGTGAATGTCCATGATACCGATGTCAAGCTATCATCTTCCATAAAACGGATAACTTCTTGTGCCAATGGATCTGTTGGTTTTTCATCATCTGCAAAGGTATCGAAAGGTGCAATAAATCCAAGTTCATTTGTCACATAATCTTTACCGGTGTCAGAACTGAATAGCCATTCAACAAATGCAATTGAAGCTGCCTGATCTTCTTCTGAAGCCTGTGAATTAATTGAGAAGAAATTCTCAGTACCTGTGCATAATCCTTGAGATTCCTCACCGGGTGCACCTATATAAATCGGCAAGAACTTAATATTGTCTTCAGTAACTTTATTGCCTTCTACTTTTGCTATATCGGCCCATGCCCAGTTGCCGTTCTGAACCATCGCTACCTGGCCAAGTGCAAACTCTGACATAGAATCTACAACAGATTTACTTCCAAGCATTGTACTTTCAGTAATAGAATTGTTGATATATAGGTCAAATATATTCCTGTAATTGTCTGAATATGAGAAATCAATTTCCATTGCATCTGATATGCCTTTATCTTTAAATTCATAGTAGATGGGAAGATTCGCCAAGTGGGTATGCCATCTCCAGTCTTCGCCTGCAGAAAAAGAAGTTGATGCAAACACACCGTCTATCGCTAAATCATCTTTTTTAGCGGTCATATCTTCTACAACTGCTTTTAAAGTTTCAAAACTTTTGATCTCTTCTGCTGAAGAAATGTCAACTGCTTTGTCTTCTAAAGCAAAATACTTCTTCATAATTTCATCATTGTAAATGATTCCGTAACTTTCAACAACATATGGGATACCATAAACACCATCACCATCTGTCACAGCCAGGCTTTTATCCAGTAACCAGCTGTATAGATCTGTATCAGATAAATCTAAACAGTAATCCTTCCAATTCTGATAGCCTACCGGCCCATTAATTTGAAATAAGGTGGGAGCCTCTGTTTTTGCGATTTCAGACATCAATGTCTGTTCATACGTTCCACTTGCTGCTGTTACTACTTTCACCGGAACTCCGGTTTCTTCTGTGTACTTAGCAGCGATTTTTTCCCAAACATCTGCAACTTCAGGTTTAAAATTCAAATAATAAACCTGTCCGGCGGCTGCTGTACCTTTAGTTTCAGCTGTTGTTTCGCCTGCTGTTTCTCCTGTTGTTCCAGATGTAGCAGCTGGAGCCTCATTATTATTGTTCCCGCATGCCGTGAGCAAACTAAATAACATTGCCGTAATTAATGTGAGTGCTAATAACTTCTTCAAACTCTTCATGTAAATCCCTCTACTTTCTTCAAAAATATATTTATAGTTCCACCATTGGAAGCTGCCTACATATAGTCTGAATTAATTATAATGAGATTATACCTGATAATTGATTTCACGAACAAATTGCATCGGAATCGTTATCAGTAACCTTACCGGCATCGTTTCCAAATGTTAATTTAATTATATCATACTCAGCATTTAATTGCAATGACTTTTTTAACTTTTTGTCATAAGATATTAATTATAATAATCTTTAGATTTTATGGTAATAATATTTAAGAAATATCTACTTTATTTTTTTTAGACAATGCTATATAATAAAGTCTATAAACAAAATTTATTAGAAAGGTGATGTATATGAGACTCAAAAAATTTTTCAAAGTATTTTGTAAGACAGTTATTTTCGTTGCTTCTGTCGGTGCTATCAGTTATTTGATTAAACAGGTTATGAACAAACAATGTGACGATAATGATGAGTTCGATGATTTAATGGATGACTTAGATACAATGGAAGAAGAAAATCGCAGGGAATATGTAAATCTTTCAATGCCGCAATCAGAAGATGATGCTGCAGGCTCTGCCGCCAATAAAGCAAAGGACGCTATCGACAAAGTTGTTGATACTGCTAAACCTTATGTTGATAAGGCTGTCGATGCAGCCAAACCTTATGTTGATAAAGCTGTCGATACCGCTAAGCCTTATGTTGATAAGGCTGTTGATTCAGCCAAGCCTTATGTTGATAAAGCTGTTAATACTGCCAAGCCATATGTCGATAAAGCTGTTGATTCTGCTAAGCCGGTCATGGATAAGGCAAAAGAATTATCCGCTGATGTTAAAGACGATGTTAAAGAACTTGCAAAAACTGCAAAAGAATCTGCAGCAGACTTCGCTCATGAAATTAAGACATCTGTCAAAGAAGAAGCACCTAAAGATAAATAAGATATACAAAAGTAAAACAGCAGGAAAGTAGTTATAAAGCCACAAAAAGGCTTTATAACTACTTTTTACATATGAGTAAATTACCAAATTGCTTTCCCCATGTGTACGAAAATAGCTTTCCATAATACTGTTGTCATGGGGTGCAAACAAATCCCGTCCCTGATCATTAGCCAATCGGTAAACCAGTACCTGTACTACCGGCGCAAGTTCCAAACAAGTATAGTCCTTTGTTTTTAATGCCACCAAAAGATCATCCTCCCCATGAACACTGCTGCCAGCTACAAAACCATTCCCGTGTACTTCCTTCATATACCCTGCCAGAGCCAGGGCTTTTTTCTTCTCTGTCCCATCATTCAATACGGTTTGCCTTGGCAAGGCTTTTGTAGTCATAGGCAATCACCGGAATATCTACGTTCTCAGGTAGGCTTTTATTCAATACATCGGAAATCCTCTCCGAAGTACCCATACCGGTTTTACAAACTGTCAAAATTGCTACTGTCTTCTTTCTGTTTGTCGTATATATGACTTCATGTTTAGAATACCAGCTTTCTTTCTGCTCCAGAATCTTCTCAACCGTTAGCTCTGCCAGCAGTTGTTTGCCCACGTCAATAATAATTCCCATAGATACATTTCCAATTACTTTTAGGTAAAGTAAGGAACTGAAACCATAGAACTTCATTTTATAATAAATGATTTTTCATTGACGAACGCTTCCAAGTGTTTTAAACTATACTGTAGGACAATATGAAGAAAGGATACAATATATGAGCTTAGAAGGACAAAAAACAGAAGTAACTGAAAATACCGGGGAAGTTATTGATACCCAGCCAATTGAAACAATGGATGACTATAAAGAGGAACTGGAACAATCCTACAAAAAAATTAATGCAGGAGATTTATTAAGAGGTATCATTGCCGGCAAATCCGATACTGAGGTAAGTGTCGATTTAGGACTCCACAGCGAAGGTATTATTCCTTTGGCTGAATTAAGCTTTGATCCCCAATTTTCGATTAATTCAGATATTAATGCAGGAGATCCTGTGGCGGTCGTCGTTATTAAAGAAGACGACGGACAAGGGAATATTTTATTATCCAAAAAGCAGGCGGATAACATCCTGGCCTGGGAAGCTTTAAAGGAGATGCAGGATAATGAAACCGTTGTTAATGTTAAAATCAGCGGTGTAGTCAACGGCGGCGTTATCGTATATGTCAACGGCATACGTGGTTTTATCCCCGCCTCCCAATTATCCATATCTTATGCCCCGGACTTGAATGAATGGCTGCATAAAACAGTCGATGCTAAAATCATTACTATTGACGAAAAGAAAAGGAGGCTGGTTCTCTCTTCTAAAGCTGTGGCTCTTGAAAAAGCCAATGCAGATAAAGCGGCTAGGATTAGCAGCATTAACGTAGGTGATGTATTTGAAGGTAAAGTCGATAAAAACACTACTTATGGAGCATTTATTGACCTGGGTGATGGTTTGTCAGGACTGGTTCACATATCCCAGATTTCCCAAAAACATATCAAATCACCAAATGAAGTTATTAAAGAGGGAGACGCAGTTAAAGTCAAGGTTATCGCCATTAAAGAAGGCAAATTGAGTTTAAGCATGAAGGCGCTTCAGGAAGTGGATGAAGCCAGGGGATTTGCTAAAGAGAAGTTTAATTATAAAGCAGATGGAGAAGCAACGACGGGCCTTAAGTCATTATTGTCGGGTATCAAGCTTGATTAACGCCAACAAAGGGTGTACTGCACTAATCACTAAGCGCAGTACACCCTTAACTGTTGATTATATATTGTAAAAACCCGACCGGTTTCTCTTAAAGGCCAAACTTTTAAGCAGCAAAGATATATCTGTATTTACAATCAGTTCCTCCGGGAATTTCACATCACGGATAACTTCTGACGCATAGGTAAACACCCCCACATCATCAGCAATATGGCTGTCACTTGAGATAACGATAGGAACCCGATACTTTTTACATAATTTCAGCATCGTCATATCGTTTTCACGGGTATTCAGCCTAAATCCATTTGGATTTAAAGAAGCATTGTTAACTTCCAAAAAAGTATGATATTCCTTCGACGCCTGTACAACAGCCTCATAATCAAGCGGATACCTGCCATCATCCGGATGCCCGATAATATTAATGTAAGGATTTTTAATAGCTCCAATTACCGCAGATGTATTATCCTTCATAGTCCCGGGTGCAATGCATGGGGTATGAAGACTGGCGACAGTAATATCCAGATTTTTCATTGAATCGATATCCATGTCAACATTCCCTTGATAGTCTATTATATTCAGTTCACTGCCAAACATTAAATCAATGCCAAATTTCTTTCTCGGAATAACTTTTAGATTTTGAAAATAAAAAATACCACATGTTCCCGGCATTTCAGGGGCGTGCTCTGTGATGCCCAGCAAATTAAGCCCTTTCTCTGCCGCAGTTTTAGCCATCTCATCAATCGTACTGTAGGCATGGCCGCTGGCCAGGGTATGGGTGTGTAAATCAAATAATAACGCCATTATGCTCTTTCCCTTTCAGTTATTGTATCAATGATATCTGTTCATCACTTTATAACCATCATCGGAAGCAACTAGAACTCTGCTTACCTCTTCGGTAAAGAGCGATGTCTCAATCACTCCGCATATATTTTTTAGCTGCCGGTTTAAGGCAGCAATATCCTCAACTTGGTCAAATTCTGCATCCATTAACAAATTCCCATGGTCACTTATCGTAAATCCATCTTTTGCATAAGACTTCCTTGGCTCCACGCGGCCGCCTAATTTCGTAACTTCTTTTTGAATGTAGCTTCTAGAAGTTCTGACACATTCCAATACAATAGGTGTTAAAAAAGTAAGTTTCTTTTCAAGTTTTGACTCATCGACCAATAATATATATTGCTTTGCCATACGGGCTATGAGTTTTTCATCTGTATGAATACCGCCGCCGCTTTTTAAGGCATAGAAATCCTCATCTACATAATCACAACTATCAAATGCCATATCTATATCTGTAACAAGACTTAAATCAAGTACTTCTAACCCCACTTTTCGGCAAGCCTCCTTAATTGTTTCAGATGGTGTCACTACCTTAATATCAAATAAGCCTTTATGTGCCAGATAGTCCACCACATAGGCTATAGTAGTTCCGCCACCCAGGCCGATGACCATATTGCTTTCTATATAAGGCAGTGCCAATTTTGCAGTAATCATTTTAATATTTTTATTGTCCATTATCAAGTCCCCTTTCTTCATTTATTATAGCACGATTTTCAAAATAAATAAATTGATTAATTGTATCTAAAATATCCGCAAAATCTTCTCGCGGTGCCAATTCAATATATTTTTTCAAGATAGCATTTTCTTCTTTACGATAACGCCCATAAAAAATATCATATAAATTGTGTCCTCTGATATAAGTCTTAAAGGCTTCCATATTTTTTTTCAAATCAACAACCGTATTTATCTGGATACCTGTTTTTTCAATGAAATTCCTGCTGCTTAGCAGCCGGTATAAATATTCCTTCCACTTATTCAATAAGATTTCATAAAATTCCTCGACATTTGAAATAACACCGACTCTAACCATAATCTCAGGATTTAAAAAATAACTTTCAAAAGAATAATATTTTAATATCAATACATTTTTGCGTGTGACTTTCGGAAGCTTATCCACATCCTGTTCATTACGCGCTTCATAATATTTACACAGCTGTCTTGCTAAAACCTCCGGCTCTTTGCCATCTCCATCCCGAATCATTAAAAAATGATTCTTAAGGTATACTTTATTCATATATTTTAGGTTGGCATAGGTTTTTATATTTGTACAGCTGTTAGTCGTGATAATGGCCACCCGTAATAATCTGCCGTCGTCACCTGATATTTCGGAATAATATTTTTCCAAAAGCAAGGGCAGCCTTGACTTATCCTGCTTGCCTTCCACAATAAATACGAAACTGACATTTAAAAGGTCATTGGCGGTGTATCCTAAATCATCTAGAATCCCATCAATGTCAGACTTTTCCCTGACTACCGAATAATAATAGTTATCCAGGATAATCTGACGGATCTGTTTTGATGTAAAGTTAAATAACATGTCCGGAGAATGGGTGGTGAAAATCACCTGATTCTTTTTAGATAGGCGAAAAAGTATTTCAGCCGCCGTTTTTTGCAGTTGGGGATGTAAAAATATCTCCGGCTCCTCTATCATAATAATGCTTGACATTCTGTTTTCTTCATCTATATAAGCTTCCAGCAGGGAAAGCACATAAATGCTTTTCATGCCTTTGCCCATTTTTTCCACCGGCAGCAGTGTCTTCCGCTCCTTATTAAAGGACATTCCCTGGATATCAAACAATCCGTCTATATTGAAATCGATCAAATAACGAACCTCTTCCGAATATCCGCCATTTTTATAGAAATATTTATTGACCTTATCTGTAAAATTGTTCAAATTCAGATGAAACAACTTATACTCCATTAATCGGGCAGTTTCTAAAACGCTTAATTCACATGGTGCCTTCTGATGTATCAACCCTATACAATTAAAGCAATGATGACAATGCTTGGCTGTATCAAATATACACCGATTGCCCTTTAACGTTCCTAATTCGTTACTGTCATGAAAAATCAGCAAATCATCTTCAATATCTTGCAGATTTCTCTGACTGTCTATGAAATACGTCTTAGGAAAGATTTGCTTAATCAGCTGATTATTTTTCTTAAAACCATCATCATACCTTTGCTGCCCTATTTTATTGACAATAAAGCGGAAAACCAATGTATCTTCCTTTAATGATGGAAATTTCGTTAGAAAGTCCTTTTTCCACAAGTCAAAATTTTTATATTTACTGGCCACTCCGTTTTTGTGAAGATACATGTAATCCTCTTCAAAAAAAGTAAGGCTGATACCAATAATAATACTTCTTTCTTTAGAAATAAAATCCACCGGGGTAATGTTATATTGACCGCTTACCGCCCTGATCGCATCAAGCACTGTGGTTTTACCAGTATTGTTTTTTCCTACTAAAATCAAGGCATTATCAATATCTTTGATATGCATTTCCCGAATCGTCTTAAAATTCTTAATCAATAATCCAGTAATTTTCATAAAATCCCGCCTTTATCGGCTATTGTACATCAAGTAAATGTACCGACGGGTAATAGTCTACTATTGCCTTTGCAATAATTTGATCCCTGCTTACAAATTTGTTATTCCAATACCTGGAATCATAGGATATGTTCCTGTTGTCCCCCATCACAAAATAAGAATCTGCGGGAACATCATAGGGGCCATAAGTTCCAGTCGGTACTACATTAAGATATCCTTCTTCCAAAGGCACTTCGCTGCCGTTAATATAAACCTTACCATCAATGATTTCCACCTGCTCGCCGGGAAGTCCAATAATTCTTTTTAAATAATTTTGGCTTTCATCATCTGGCATTTTAAACATGATGATATCACCTCTTTCTGGCTCGGATAATAAATATGCAAGCCTAAATCCAATAACCCTATCTCCCGTCATTACCGTAGATTCCATTGAACTTGATGGTACGGTAGCATTTGCGATTATCGTCGTATTGATAAACGCGGCTACAATAATTGCTCCACCGATTATTTTCGCCCAGCTCTTTAGCTCACTAATAATTATCTCTTTCTTCATCGTACGACCTCCATTTTTATTATTTTAACACATTATTGTGCATTTGAGAATAGAAACTCAAAATTGGGGCTGGTGATTTATATTTATTTGATGTAAAATGTAAATATCACATATGGCAAAGGATTGATATGGCATGAAAGTACTTTTGGGACAGGATTTTTGGAAAAAACAATTGCTGGTCGCACTGGGAGCATTGATATTTGTACTTCCCTATAATTTGATTATTACGCCAATGCATTTATACAGCGGCAATTTTACCGGCCTGGCACAGATTGTCCGGACACTTCTTGTTGACTATGCCCATGTAATGCTGCCGACAGGTTTTGATATTACTGGTATTATTCTTTATATTATCAACATTCCTCTGTTAATATTGGCATATAAGAAAATAGGTAAGATTTTTTTTGTGAATACAATTATCACCGTAACTTTAGTCACTTTATTTTTTTCAATCGTCCCTACCCCTGTTGACCCTATTATTACAGATCGGTTAACCGGAAGCATTCTTTCAGGAATGATTTGTGGAAGCGGCTCAGGTCTTATTTTAAGATCCGGCAGTTCAGGCGGCGGTCTGGATATTATCGGAATGTATTTCACTAAAACACGACCCAATTTCAGTGTAGGGAAAGCTGTTTTGCTAGTTGCTGCTTTTATTTTCGCACTTTGTTTATTCTTATATGATTTTGAAATTGTTGTTTATTCAGCCATTTTTACTTTTACACTCTCTTTTACTGTGGATAGAGCCCATCATCAGAATGTTAAAGTAAGTGCAATTATTTTTACAAAAAATCCGGACATTGCCTCTGTGATTATATCAGATTTAGACCGCGGCGGTACGGCCTGGAGTGGCGAAGGAGTCTATAGCCATGATCCTATGATTGTGTATATGACCGTAGTTTCAAGGTACGAAGTCAATAAGCTTAAGCGAGAGGTTCAGGCTCTTGATCCGCAGGCTTTTGTAGTTGTGCATAATGTTTCTGATATTGAGGGTTTTTTCCAGCCTCATCTGTAGCCATGATGTTGTCTTATTATTCCGAAAATATGCTATACTATTTATGAAAATATGATAGAGAGGTAACGTTAGTGGAAAAATACATTGCACTTTTGCGTGGTATAAACGTGAGTGGAAAAAATAAAATATCTATGCCTATATTAAAAAAGTCTTTTGAGGAAATTGGTTTTATAGATGTAATTACGTATATCAATAGTGGAAATGTTATTTTTTCTAGCACTATTCAAGATACAAGTGAATTAGTAAGAAAAAGTGAAGCTATTATTGCAGATACCTTTATGCTAGATATTCCTGTTACTGTCGTATCTGTAAAAGAGCTGATGAATACATTGAAGCATGCTCCAGAATGGTGGGGAGATACAGACAAGAGCACAATACATTATGTCATTTTTTTAATTTCCCCTATTAGCGTAGAAGAAGTTTTTACAGCAGTCGGTGAAGTAAAACCAGAGTATGAGAAAATTTCTCATCATGGCAATGTGATTTTTTGGTCCGCCCCATTAAAAACTTTCTCCAAAGCAAGATGGTCAAAGATTGCTAGTTCATCAGTAAATAATAATGTTACAATTAGGAATGCCAACACGGTGAACAAATTACTTCAACTGGCAAAGTAAGGCTAAAGAATGGGCATAATAAATATTTGCGATAAAATATACATCTGTAGAACTGGCCTTTTCCTCCGGAGCCGGATTCAGTATCTCACCAGTAGCGGGATTCATCGGTCCTTTTTCCATATCAAGAGCCACCCAGTCCCCAAGCTGCATTCCTGTCTGCAAAAGACCATTGACCGCAGTAGTGCATCGGTTAAAAACTTCGGCAGTCGAATAGCTAAAAATGGACAGTAAATCTAAGGCACATGATTCAGCAAATAAACACTGAATGTGCTCCCACGTCCATATTTTGAAGAAACAGTAATATTACCATTTTCTTTTTCTAAAATTAAACGGCATAAATATAAACCTATTCCAAATCCATCAGCATTTTCCACATCTTTGCTACGATAAAATCTATGAAATATCTTATTATATTCTTCTTTGCGAATTCCGATTCCTTCATCAACAACAGAAATCCTTGTGTAATGATCTCTTTTTTCACAAGTGACTTTAATTATGCTGTTATAAGGAGAATATTTAATTGCGTTCTCTAGAAGGTTAATAAATACCTCTCTAGTCCATTTTATGTTATGGAATAAAAGGATACCTTCAAACTCATCTTCCGTAATTATATCGATATTTTTTTGACTTGCTTTTAATAAAACATTTTCTATTGCCAAAGTAACTGTATGGTTTACCGGCAGCATTTGTGCTTCAAAATCTATAGCTCCCTCTTCCAACCTGGTGCATTGGATTATGGAACATAAAATCCATTCAAGTATATCAATTTGTTTTTTCAACTTAGTTTGAAACCTTGCTCGGTTTTTAAGAGATAAACTGTCGTCATTCAATAGTGATTCGTATAGCTTAATATTTGATAACGGTGTTTTTAATTGGTGCGAAAGATTTGATATCATATATTTAATGCCTTCTTTTTCAACGTATGCTTGCTCAAGAAGTAATTGGCAATTGTATTCTATTTTACTTAACAAATGGTATACATGAGACATTTCAGTATCTTGGCTGCATGAATAGTCATTTTTCTTGCCTAATAAAACATTTTCAAGCACCTCAATTAATTGCTCTTGCTTTTGTCTGTTTTTCTTGTAAGAAAGTCTCAAGTCAATAACTAAGAAAAAACATATGCACACTAATCCAATTAAAATAAGTTCATAAGTCATTATTTTCACACCACCTATAGCCAACCCCCCGAACTGCCTTTATAAGCTTAGGTCTTGATGGATCATCCTCAATTTTCAAACGCAATCTTCTAATATTTACAGATAAAGCATTCTCATCAACGAAATTCCCGTTGCTATCCCATATAAAATTTAAAATATCATTTTTCAATAAAATCCTTCCCGAGTTTTCTACTAAATAATATAAAAGTTGCCATTCAATTGGTGTTAAATCAATCACCAAATTCTCTTTATATACCTTTCGGTTTTGAATATCAATTTTTATTCCTTTTGAAATTATCACTTTGGGGCTTTCCTTTTTCTTTAATGCGTTTTTCACTCTTAGCTTCAGTATGGCAATGGAAAAAGGTTTAGTGATATAGTCGTCAGCGCCCATCTCTAAACCCTTTAGTTCATCAATCTCCGTATCACGAGCAGTCAACATAATAATTGGCGTCTTAGATTCGTTTCTAATCATTTTACAAAACTCAAATCCATTACCATCCGGCAAATTACAATCTAGTATTATCAAGTCTATCTTTTCATTATTAAATATTTTTAGCCCCTCTATATATCCACGTGAACTAATAACAGAATAGCCTTCGCTGGAAAAAGCAAACATTAGTCCTTCATTTAAATCCAAATCATCCTCTACTATAAGTAATCTCATTAATTACCTCCAAGTGTAACTCTTAAACATGATTATATATAAGTTTATCACTTTGCTTAATAATCTGCAACAATTCTATTTCTGAAAAAGAACCAGTCTCAAAAATATTTTTGAAACTGGTTACTTATGTAGAAATTAGTATGTCTTTGCCTTATAGTATCTTGGCTTATCTGCTCGAGTACAATCATTAAGACAGTCTCCCTGTCCTTCATAATATATTGAATACCCCGCCCTCGAACAATTTTTCTGACCAGCCACTACTTTGATTTCTTTGTCTACCAATTTTTGGACTCTCATATTCTATTCTCCTCTCATATAAATTGGTCTCATATAAATTTTCTACCAGTAGATTGAAAACCATTGCTTGATTTACAGCTATATTATATAATATTAATCTTACAAATCACTTACATAAACAATGACTTTCACTTACAATACTGTAAGATTATTCCACCTTTCTAATACTTTCAATTATTTCCTCTTTTATAATATTTTTGGTCGGAAATATTACCGCAATTATACTAAGAAAAATGTTAATTATAATGCAAGCAATTAGTAACGGATAATTTATATAATATTGTGGGGCGATATATAGTCCCATCACTTTTAAATTATGAAAAATAATTAAAGTTACTATAATTACACCGACAATCATAATAACGTTTGCATAAACACCATAAAGCACTCCTTCCCGCAACATCATTTTCATAAAGTCACGGTCACTTAAGCCCATAGCTCTTAAGATTCCGAAATCTCTTCTACGGGTGATAATAATATGGTTGATAGTATTTATAATATGAAACATGCTTATTAATAATACTATAACAGCTACACCCGCAAAAAACATCTGCCTTTGACCAAGATTAATATTTTCCTGAGCAATTAGCCCTGTATAATCAATTATATAGCATCTGTCAATACTCTTAACTATTTCTTGTATATTATCAGCTATTATTTTTCGTTCAGCATCATCTTGTTTTGTAATACTTATTAAGTTGAAACTATCAATTCCGAACTCTTCAGTCATCATATCATTAGTCATGATAATATCTAATCCATAAGGTCCTATAAAATAGTCATTGTGAGCCATAATACGTTTGACAGTTGCAGCCACAGTATACTCTTTAGTTACATACCAATCCTCATCTCCGGTAAACTTGAGCATCTCGTCAGTAACTTCTGTTGTCCTTGGTACTTTTATACTAAGTACATCACCTGGCTTAATATCAACCGCATTATATTGCCCCGTTCCTCCGTCTTGCGGAAGGCAGATTATAATACTGTTTTCTTTTCTCAATTGTTTAAAGTCTAAGGAACCATCAATAACATAATCCTCTAGCGCCCTAATCATTGATTCGTTGTATCCATAGATATTTCCCTTAAGCAAATATCCATCATCTTCTTCTGTACAAATGCCACCAAAATATTTGTCGATATTTTCCAGTTGATTGGCAGAATCAAAAAAATGTTTGTTTAAATATTGCTCATCATTAATCAGGGTTGCTCCAATAAAATGCTTCACCGGGCAAACTTGTTCAATCCCAGCAATTTGTTCAATTTTTGATACTTCAGCTTCTGCAACTCCAATATTGAAATCAGAGTTTTCCATACTTACAACATAATCTGAATTCAGACCGTCATCTGCTTTCATCGTAAGTTCGTTTTGAATTTTGGATTGATTTATCGCATAGTTAGATGAAATCATAATAATTCCACCAATAGATAATGAAATCAGCACTCCTACAAATACACTTGCTTTCAGTGTCATATACCTATGTGACAGACGATTCAACAATGTTCCTCCATTAGCAGACAATAGTTTCCTTTTTTTCTGTAAGGACTTGCTTCTATCACTTAACACTTCAATACTTGTTTGAGTTTTAATCTTAAAAATGATACTGCATGTCACAAAAACAAGTAACAATGCTAAAAAGTAAAATCCGTTTACTATGACAGTTTTACTTATAATAAAGGGAGATGGTGTTATTTCCGTACTTAAGAATATATACTCCCAATGACTGTACAATAGCTTAGAACCTGCCAGACCTACAATGGTTCCAATAGGGAAACCAACCAGATACAGACAGATGATTTCCAAGAAAATCATTTGAAATAATTTGAATCCAGACGCACCCAAAGTATCCAATATCCCATACTGAGGCAGCCTCTGATTTATTGAAATCCCGAGAATACTATATATGATAAAAGCGCTAAAAATTCCAAACAGCAAAATAACAGTATCTTCACTTACAGCAAATGATTTTATAGCCGCCAGAACAAACCACTCTTGTTCATCTGACGGAGCCTTTACCCCTAATGGTTCTATGACCTCCCAATTTGCACCCCTATCATCTTTATTCAAACCTAGATACTTCATAAATTCTATAGATAGCTTTTCTATATCATGAGCCGTACTAAAATTCACATATACCTCATATTTGTCATTTACAGATGTTCTATTTAAAATCGTGTATGTTTTCAAATTCTTATTATATTTTTCAAAAGTATCAGAAACGATACCAACCACTTTAAACTCTTTTCCTTCTACAGATATTGTATCTCCAATTCCGTTTTCCAAATCTAAATTGCCAACACACCATTCTTCGACTACTATTTGTTCGTCATTCTGCGGCATTGTTCCAGATATAAGCTTAGCACCATTCATACTTAAATACTCTTCATTGCATCCTATTACTTCAAGAACAATCGGTTCATCAGAAAAGTACAGGTCTTGCTTTATGCCAATATTTTGTATATCAACAGTTGTTCCTTTGCCATTTTCAGCTAAAGATAGTTGTTTCTCACCAATAATACTATAGACATATTGGTAATTACCGTAAATAGCTTTGTAGTAGTTACTTTTGCTAATGTCAGCACTATATATAAGCGAGCCTATGCCAACAAGTAAAGCAACAGATAAAACTATACTTGCAAAAACAGCCAAGGATTTTCTTTTACTCTTAATCAAGAACTGATAAGCAATCTTTACCATAGTTACCCCTCCGCTACTATTTCCCCGTCAGCCATGCAAATTACTCTATCACATGATTGAGCTATATTTTCATCATGAGTGACCATGGCGATTGTTTGCCCCAAACTCTTACAGCAATTCTTGAGCATCATTATTACTTCCAAAGCCGTTTTACTGTCTAAATTGCCTGTCGGCTCATCCGCCAAGACAAGTGATGGGTTAGTAATCAGTGCCCTTGCTATAGCAACTCTTTGCTGCTGTCCACCAGATAGTTCATTGGGATACATTTTGCGTTTATCCCAAATATCTAGCTTTCTCATAATTTCCTCTATGATCTGTTTGTTAATTTTGCACCCTTTATCTAACATTTTTGGCAAGGCAATATTGTCATAAGCATTCAATACCTGTAATAAACTGTAGTCTTGAAAGATAAAGCCTATGTTTCTTCTTCGGAAAACTGTCAAAGCACTTCGGCTTAATTTTGATATATCAATATTGCCTATGTGGATTTGCCCTGAAGTCGGAACATCCAATCCCCCAATCAAATTAAGCAGTGTACTCTTTCCTGAGCCAGATGTACCAGTAATTCCTACAAATTCTCCTTTTTTAATTGATAATGATATGTTATTCAATGCCTTAACAATATTTTCTTTCTCTCCATATGTCTTACTAATATTACTAATATCTATTAAATCCATAATACATACCTCCACATCTAGTATACCATTCTAAATCCTCTATTTATAAGTTCAATTACATTTTGAGCTAAATAATCAACGACATCTGCATTAAACGTCATACGTACTCACATATTCGGCAACCTCTCAAGCAGCTTTTGGCTATTACTCATAGTTGTATCAAAACTACCCTCACCATTACTAAAGGGTCTTAAATAGTTGTGTGTTCTTTCTGTCCCATCCAAACTTACTGAAACATCAGGTATGTATTGAACAATAAATCAAGAATATCCTCTTCCATGATAGCTGCATTTGTAGTAGTTGCGAATTGCACTTTCCGTGATTGACCGAATTTTTCAAGAATCTTGCGGACAAGATATTTAATACTTGGACAAGGATTAATACATAATTAATATACTATAAGTTTAGTCCGGCATCTGCAAATTATCATTACTACATTACTGAAAAACATAAGCATATCCAGAAAGTATTCTAACATTATACTATATTAATCTTACAAACAAATTACATATTTCTGTTTCAATCTTACAAAAATGTAAGGTTCGCGTGGCTAAAGTCCTAAGTTACGCTCAATCAGTTCCCATTACCATGACCAGACACTTCCAATTAAAAGGGAAGGCAGTAAAAAGCATTTGCGCTGTAAGGTATTGACACCGTCATCCTATAAAGCCTCCAAAGGAATCGGCGTGGCGGTTGTATCGGAAAACCCATACAACCGGCAGCAATCCAAAGTGGTGGAAATCCTTGAGGATGTGGCGTATTTCGAGAACGCCCACACGCCCATCATTGACAGGGATGTATCCGAGAGGACGCTTTATATCAGTTGGTGTTAAAGCAGTTGCAGCATTTCCTGTCCTATTTACAGCAGTTTGAGCGTGTTTTTATCCGAAACCAGATTGACACAACACTTGCAGAGCACAGGTACGAAATTTCTGTCAGGCAGAAACAGTTGGAAAAGGACGAAAAGCTGATAACCGTTACTAAAAAGTATACGAATTTTATCGAACAAAAAGAGGGCTGTGCCCTTGGAGTATTATATTGTTTTTATGAACTTCCTTTTTATAAAAACGGTTTTACATCTATCCTTTGAAAATTAAATTTCATGAATTTCAATGTATATCTATCGTATTTGCATATTTCTAAGATTTTTTATAGCCATTCGGAGAATTATTAATAAAATATTGTTCAAAAAAAGAAACAATTGGATTATCACATCCAACCGTTTCTTTATCCATTTTTTCAAGAAAAAATCGGATATTTAACCCCAGAACTGCAAACCATGATATAATATCCGACGCCTCGTTTACAGTTTCCACAACTTTTACCCTTTATCTTCTGTTTTGATAAGCAACAATTTCTTGATAAACCTTTTCATAACTGATTTTACTGAAATCTGTCACATCAATTGAAATATCCAATCCCAACTCAATATTATATACCTTGTGAGAAATGGCGACGGTGAATTCTTCAAATGTGGGTGCGATTCTGGACACTAAGTTAAGCATCTCGGGAGTGTATGTTTCAATATGATACTGATTCAGCAGATGCCCTGGATGCCTGTCCTCCAATTGATCCCTGTTTGCACCTCTCTGATATACCGTCCTCATATCTGAATAAAGATAAATCGTTACTGCAGAATAACCGGCTTCCTGAATCAATTCATTTAGCGTCGGTTTATGCCTCTGATAAAACGGATACTCAATCAGTATCGTCTTATTCTTCCACATCCTGTTCTGAATCGTCAGATAAAATTCTTCAAGACACCACCAGTTCAGTCGCTCCTTTTGCTTTGCATTATCAAAACCGAAAATGTCCCAGTTCTTTTCCTTGATTTGGTCAACACTGATCTTCACAATTTCATCATTGTCCAGATGTTTCAGAAACCGTTCTGCTGTTCCGCTCTTCCCTGTGCCAGGACCTCCAGTAAAAATAATAAGTGTTCGATTATCTGGAAATTCTTTTTTCATAATTATATCCATTCCTTTCGCTTGAGTAAGTCAGCCTCCCAGCTCATCTTATTATTACGAGGCTCAATCACTTTCAGCCCTACTGCCTAACTGTCAACGCTTAGTATCCTACATTACTACATGATACCCATGACTCGCTACTGATGATTCTGTCTATCTTATCAGACGGGATTTCCACCCGCTAAACCATGCGCCCTATCTGGGCGCACCAAGCACAAATAAGTGTGCCACCGAGCACGTAACCTTATCTTTGTTTAAACAAACTCGTTTAATTCTTGACAATCAGTGATAACCTCAACCAAAATTTCAGCCACAGACCAAAGCCCAGCCAATTTTTCACCGCTTCTCTTTTTCTTCTTCATAATTAAATTTCTGGATAAATTCTACTATTCCATGATTGGGTGCGAGTATAATATACCAGTATCCATCTACATTCTATATAAGCATAATCGCGATCCTCCTACATAAGAAAGGGGTAGATAATTCCTGAACATATCATATGCTTCAAAAAATATCTGCCCCTATTTTTAATTACTCATAAATGCTTTTCAAAACATATGGTGCTTTTCCGGTACAATTGAACAAATCACAATTCTTAGCAATTTCAGCAGAGATTGTACGGCGTCCAGGTCCAACAACTTTACGCGGATCGTTTTCTTCTGGTTTGATTTCGCCCTTCACTCCGTCCGAGAATACTTTCTTTAATCCGGTGCCTACATTAATCTTGCTCATACCCATCGCGACACATTTCTTGAAATCTTCTTCCGGAACGCCAGTACCGCCGTGAAGAACAATTGCAACATCCGTTTGTTTACGGATTTCTTCCAGAAGGTCAAATCTAATCTCCGGGTCTGCTTTGTAGTAGCCATGTGCAGTACCAATAGAAACTGCAAGTGCATCGATTCCTGTTTTTTCAACAAATTCACGTACAAGTGAAGGGTCTGTGTAAGCCTTCCCAGATTCCTCTACATGAATTTCATCTTCATGTCCTGCCAACATACCAAGTTCAGCTTCTACTGAGCATCCATCAATGCCATATACGCTGTGCTTGTGTGCAAAATCAGCAATTTCTTTAGATTTTGCAATGTTCACTTCGAAAGATTCATGAGAAGCATCAATCATAACATTCGTGAACCCAACAACAACTGCATGTTTAATCTGCTCAAGATCCGTTGCATGATCAAGATGGAGACAGATTGGAACTTCGGGATAAGCCATTGCCAGTCCTTTTGCTGTCTCAGCAATCAACTCAAGAGAATTGTTATAATATTTAACAGCACCTAAAGAGGCCATCAGAATAACTGGTGAGTTCTTTTCTTTTGCGCCTTCTACGATACCAACCATCTCTTCAAGAGTGCTAAAGTTAAAAGCTCCTACTGCATATCTTTCTTCCGGATTTATATCTGTTGTGGCACGTTTAATGGAATCAGCCATAATTTGTTTCATTGTTAGTAACGGCATGTCATTTCTCCTTTTATTTTAAAATATTCATTTTACACTCGTATCCTACAGCCTTTCGTCCAGTGCATTCTTCACCATAACGTATGCACCATAAGCTACTACCTTATCATTCAACTGTGAAACTCGTATTCTGTCTTCATCGAACTGGAAACAGGCACGTCTACGAATCTCATCCATCATGGTATACCAGAAGTATTTAGCTGTCTTGACTATTCCGCCTGCCAGAACAATAACATCTGGATCAAACAAATTAATCAAATTGGCTAAACCAACTCCAATATAGTAACCTTCCTGCTGCAGCAAGCAAATCGCATATGAATCACCTTTCTCTGCTGCATCACCTAAAATCTTTCCATTTATTTTTTCAAGATTACAATCAATAGACTCGAATGCCATTGATTTGATACCACTTTTGATATCTCTTTTCATTCGACTATTCATGGCAGAGCCGGATGCATAAATCTCAAAACATCCGTATCCACCGCATCCACACTTTGGACCTGAAAAGTCTATAGATACATGACCAAATTCACCAGCAAATCCGTTGCGGCCATGATAGATTTTCCCATCTATTGCGATACCACCCCCACAACCAGTACTGATAGTCTGGTATAAAACAACATTCTCTCCCTTGGCGACACCAACATTGGCTTCAGCAAGGGCCCCAAGATTGCCATCATTTTCTACATAGACAGGAACACCAAACTCTTCTCTGAGGTAATCGCCCAGAGGAAAGTTCTTCCATCCCATCATAGGAACATCAATGATTAATCCTGTTCTATAATTAAGTGGGCCAGGCGCAGCCACACCAATACCAGAAATATCTTTCTTAGTCATTCCTGCTGCTTCCAAAACTTTATAAGCAAGCTCTATGGTGTTTTGGAATACCATATCCTCACCTTCATATGTTCTGGATTTTTTGACCATAAAGTCTGTTATTGGCTCCCCCTGATCATTAAAAATAACTGCGGTTGTCTTCGTTCCACCTATATCAATGATTAAATAATTTTTCATATTTCTTCCCATCACATTTATTTTTCCTTTGAAGCAGTAATTACACCAGCAAGACCAGCTGTTATACCACAGATTGTATGACTGTTCGGAGTAATCATCTTTGTATGGATACTCTAATAGCTTTTTATTCATTAACACCAATTAATACTTTCATGGATGTTTCTTTATGTTCTGCAATATACTGATATGCGCTTTCTAAATCATCCAGGCTGAAATGAGCAGTTTTCAGTAGATCAAGATTGATTAATTTATCTGAAATCAGAGCAATAGACTCATGGTAGTCTTTTTCCAAATACATCAACGAACCTATAAGTCTTAATTCTTTTTCCTGTACATCAATCATACTAATAGCTGGATTCTTTCCAAAAATTCCCACTATAATGATATCATTTCTCTTGCGGCACACTTTAATTGCCTGATTCACAGTGGCCTCTACTCCTACACACTCCAATGCGCCATCTAAGCCATCCTTACCAAATGCCTCAACAGTCTTTTCTTCCAAGTTTTCTTTTACAGTATTAACTGTGTAATCAATGCCACATTTTTTTGCCACTTCCAGCTTCTCATCACATACATCTGTTATCATTACTGCTTTTGCACCTTTTGCTTTAGCTATCTGTGCAATAAGGTTTCCAATTGTACCAGCACCTAATACCAAAATATTCTTTCCTTTAACTTCAAATGTAAAGGATCTGACTGCTGCTACAGCTACAGCTACAGGCTCTACCATTGCACCATTGTCATAATCCACATTTTCTGGAAGTTTGAACACCAGATGCGATCTCATTGTCATATAATCCTGTGCAGCTCCTGGCACGTTTCCGTTGCATCCGACTACCTGAAGATTATGGCAAATATTTTCGTGACCACTCTTACAATGATAACACTCCCCACATGTGTACTGAGGGCGAGCAGTTACACGATCACCGATTTCAAATCCAGTAACTCCTTCACCAAGTTTAGCTACAACACCTGAGAATTCATGTCCCTGTACTACAGGCAAATAGATTGTTGGATGCTGACCATAATAAGCATGGACATCAGATCCACAAATTCCCATTCTTTTAACTTTAATCAACACTTCCCCAGGTGCTGGTGTCGGTTTCTCGATATCCCTCATAATCAATTCCTGTGGTTTGTTTAATAGTACGCTACGCATAATTTTTCCTCCATTAGGATAGATTTTATTGTACAATATAATTATTATTATAATTCGGTTTTGTATCACTCCGATATATTAGTATTTGTACAAATTGACGAAGCCAAATTTACAGAATACCTTTTGACTACCGAATTATATACGATTACTTTGTTTTTTTATTCTTCTGCATAGAGTCATACATAACGGCTAACAGAAGAACAAGTCCCTTTAGAATAACCTGAATATATTCACTTACCTGCATCATAATCAAACCATTATTTAAAACAGCAATCAGCATTGATCCAATAAATACCTGATAAGTTTTTCCTGAACCTCCCGCCATAGATACTCCACCAAGTACACATGCCGTGATAACATCTAATTCGTAAGCCGTACCTGTTGTTGGAGAAGCAGTTTTAACTCGGGCAAGCAATACGATGCCTGCAAAAGTGGCAAAAAAGCTGCTTAATACATATGTCATTACTTTTACGAGAGGAACATTGATACCTGATAGTCTAGCTGCTTCTTCATTACTACCGATGGCGAAAAAGTAACGTCCTATGTACATTTTTTTCAGAATGATATAACCTATCAGCAACGCTACACCCATTAGCACTAGAGGCATGGGAATAATCCAAAGATAACCTGTACCAATCATAGTAAAGGAATCCGGCAAATCTGATATGCTACGTCCGTCTGTTATTAAAAAGGAAATACCTTTTAAAATATTCAAAAATGCCAGCGTTGCTATGAAAGGCGCAACGTTCGCATATGCAATGATGATTCCTTCAATCGCACCAACCAACATCATAATGATGAATACGAGAATAACGGCAAGTATAGGGTTCATTCCCCACCAAACCATAAAGATTGCGCAAAACATTCCTGTAGCTGATATCATAAAGCCTACAGAAAGATTAATTCCGGCGGTAATCAACACCAGCAACATACCTACTCCGCAAATAGCAACAACAGATGTCTGTTTCATGATTGTAAAAAAATTGGAAACAGTTAAAAACTCTGATTTCATAATCCCAAAAAAGGCAACTACAAAAATAAGAACAAAAATAATACCGTATTCCTTTAATATTTTACTTATATTACTTTTTTGTTTCATGTTCTGTCCTCCGAATTAATATTGAGATGCCATTTTTAAGATGGTCTCTGAATCGAATTCATTTGAATAAAGCTCTCCTGTCATATGCCCTTCACTGAAAACTATAATACGATCGGACATTCCCACCAATTCATCCATTTCAGAGGTAATCATTAATATTGCCATCCCTTCCGCCACCAGTACATTCATTAGGTCATATATTTTTTGCTTTGCACCTACATCAATACCTCTGGTAGGTTCATCAATAATAATCAACTCCGGTTTTATAGCAAGTTCTTTCGCCAAAACAACTTTCTGCTGATTTCCTCCGCTTAATTCCTTAGCAATCTGTTCACCGGAATATATTTTAATCCTCATTTTCTGTCTATAATACTCTGTCAGTTCTTCCTCTTTCTTTTTGCTCAGAAAGGTTCGATTTGACAATGTTTTAAGTATAGGAAGCGAGATATTTTCTTTGACAGTTTCATCCAAAATTAATCCATGAGATTTTCGATCTTCTGGTACCATAGCTATTCCCATTTTCATGGCATTTTGCGGATTTCCAATATTCACAAACTGTTCTTTAAAATAGATTTCACCTGATTCAGCTTTTACAGCTCCGAAAAGCAACTGCGCAAATTCTGTTCTTCCAGCTCCTACAAGACCACCAAGACCTAAAATTTCACCTCTATGTATACTTAAAGATACATCCTCAACACCATTTCCAGTCAATCCCCTAGTCTCCAAAAGGACTTCCTTTTTTTCATAAGGTGGGCGTTTTGGATATACATCCTTCATATCCCGCCCTACCATCAACTGAATTAGTTCCTCTTTGTCTGCTTCTTCTGTATTTAAGGTTGTAATCATTTTACCATCTCTCAGTACACTGACACGATCTGAAAGTTTAAAAATTTCATCCAAACGATGAGAAATATAAATTATAGTAATCCCCTTCTTTTTCATTCGTTCAATTTGTTTAAAGAGAATTTCTACTTCTCGGTTTGATAATGATGCTGTTGGCTCATCAAAAATAATAATCTTCAGATCCGTAATTAAGGCTTTTGCCAATCCCACCATCTGTTGATATCCTACTGTCAAATCCATAATCAATGTATCGGGAGAAATAGGCAGCTCCATCTCTTTCAGTAATTCGGCTGTTCTTTCTTTCAATTTCTTTTTATCCAAAAATATATTTTTCCGTGGTAATTCACTTAAGAAAATATTTTCTGCAACCGTCAGATGATTTACCATATTCAATTCCTGATAAATAACACCTATTCCAGCTTCTTTTGAACTGCTCGGTGTAAAACCATCATATTCCTTACCCTCATATATGATTGTCCCTTTTGTCGGTTTATGAAAACCGCTCAATGTTTTGATCAGCGTAGACTTTCCTGCACCATTCTCTCCTACGAGAGCATGAATTTCACCCTGTTTTAAATCAAGACTAACATCATCTAAAGCTACTACACCCGAGAATATTTTAGTTATATGATTTAATTCCAGTATTTTTTTCATCTGACAATCACTCCCTTCTAATATTTCTGTGTGTTTTGGAAAGTATTTTCTCTTAGACATACAGAAAATACTTTCCATTTATATAAACTTAGTTATTCCAACCAAAATCTTCCATTACCTGATCAATCGATTTCTCACCTACATAAGATACATCGTATGTTATTCTTACAGGATCATCAGTTTTTCCCTCAATTTCCATTGCTGCTTTCATAGCTTCGAGATGTACCTGTGCTTTGTCTACAGAGGGAGAACCCCAAGAACCAAGCAGTTTCACATATTTCCCTTCCTGGAGAAGCTTTCCGGAAGACTTGGAGATATCCATTGCTGCTACCATCATATCGTCATATTCAACTCCCTTATCTTCAGCGGCTGTACAAAAACCTGCTGCATTATCACCTGCAATTGCCAGACATACATCTACATCCGTTGACTGGAATACGGATTCCCCCATTGACTGTCCTTCAGCCTGATTAGATGGGGAAATCTGTGCGACAATATCTACAGTCGCTTTGATATTATCCTCAAAACCATCCAGCAAACCGGCAGCTCTGTCAATGCAAGCTTGTTCATATACATATTCAAGCATAGCTAGCTTAATCGTTTCTTTCTCAGGCCAGTTCTCATTTACCCACTCAGCTGCCTGTTTGCCAAGACCATACGCATTGTCATACTCGTCAGCAGCCACATATGCCTGTGCATTGAAATTTGGACCGTCAATACTTACGATATGAACCCCTTTTTCAACAGCTTTTAAACAAACCTCGTCAAGTGCATCGTAATCTGCTGGTGAAATTGCAATAATCTTATATCCAGATTCAATACAGTTTTCTACCTGCTCCACCTGCTTTGCCGCATTCTTCTCGCAATCCAGATTGGTTACTTCAAAGCCATAATCTGGTCCCTGCTTTATTACACCTTCCGCCATTAGCTGCCATGTTTCATTTGCAATATCTTTTGTCAGATATGCTGCCTGAATCAGTTCTCCCTCTTTTGTCGAAGCATTTGAAGATGATTCCGCAGTTTTTTCCTCCGGAGAACTGCATGCTGCCAAGGAAAATACCAAGGCAATTGATAGTGTGAGTGTTAATAACTTTCTTTTCATTTTTCTTCCTCCATTTATTAACTCTATTTATTTATAAACTTAGTTTATTCATTTTCGGTTTATTTGTCAACTTATTTTCGCACTTTCTACTATTTTCACGATTATTAATCATGTTTTTTGGTTATTATGTATATTATTATCATTTCCAGAATTAACTAAGTCTGTATCAAAAACAATTAGCCCTATCAGAAAATTAACTCTGTTATAAAATGAATTATTGCATAGCAAAACATCCTGGCTGTTCTGGAGCAAAAATGAACTCAACAAGCTAGCTCTTACAGCCATCACAAAAAGCATTAAGAGTTCCTTCCTGGATGCAAATATTATTCATGAAAAAGAAAGGTATGATGGTTTTTATTACGTATGTATAAACCTTGCGAAGATAGGGAAATTATCAACTGTTTTTTAGTAAATATGTATAGTATTATTTTTTCTAAGATTAAAGTATAATGTAATTAATTAGCAAATTAACTCTGTTATAAAATAGATTAGGAGATTTTTATGTCAAAAACTGGTAAGAACTTAACAGATTTATTAGATTCTAATCGCTCTCATATTATGTACTACCTAGCAAAACATCCCGGCTGTTCCAGAGCAGAACTAGGCGAATCCACCGGGCTAACTCTTGCATCTATCACAAAGATCATTCATTCCCTCATGGAATGTGATGCAATCTATGAGACTGGTTTTTCTGAAGGAAAAAAAGGGCGTCGATCCGTTGGACTTTCTTTCAATTATGAAAAATACAAAATTTTGGCCGTGAAATTATCTTGGAGCAGATTGGAAATGCAACCTTATGATTTCTTAGGAAAGGCATACGGTAAATTAATTTCGATTCCTTATGTGAATATCACCACAGATAATATTAAATATGTAATTCAGGCCATTGTAGATGGTATTAAAAGTTTTTGTGCACAATTTCCAGAGATTGCGGGCATTGGTATGGCTGTTCCAGGGCCCTGTTATAGAGATACAGGAACGATTCTGCTTCCTCCTTATAATGTAGATCCTGCGAAGCGCCATTATTATCCACTAAAAGAAAAATTGTCAGAGTACACCACTCTTCCTATTTTTATTGAACACGATGCTGATGCAGGCGCATTGGCCTACTGGTGGTTTGAATCACCGGACGAGAAAGATACAGTCATTATGAATATCGTGGCAGATGACGGTGTTGGTGTCGGTTTGGTGGATGATGGTATAGTTTTCACCGGAACCAATAACTGTTCCTGTGAGCTGGGGCACATTTCTCTTGACTATAATGGTAGAATTTGCCCTACCTGTGGCGGTCGTGGCTGTATCAATGCCTATTGCAGCACACAGGCGCTGGAGGAAATCGCTAAAGAACTTTTACTTGGACAACCAGATAGCATCCTGCAATCTTATTCTAATGTTTCCTGCCAGACTATTTTCCAGGCAGCCAAACAACAGGACTTATTTGCTTCAAATCTGGTTTTCGAATGCGGCAAATATTGGGGCTACAGCATTCTTTCACTGCTTCACGTATTTAACCCTGATATCATTGTCATTAGTGGTACGATTAGCCTTGGTGGTGATTTATTGATGAAAGGCATTGAGGACACCTTCACCAAACGACAGACCAGTTACACCATTATTCCTAAAATCAAACTTCTACCTGCAGACACAGATCTGACGCTGTTAGGTGCTGCTACCTTCGCTATAGACCGTATGCTGAACAAACCAACGCAATACCTTTCTCTATCAACAAATAATTAATTTAATAGCTTTCTAAATTAAATATAGTAGATTGAGGTCGCAAGACAAGATAAGAAATAGCTTCTTCTCGGAAAGAATTAGACAAATAATTCTTTTTCAGGAAGGGGCTTTTATATGGCTATTGCAAAGGAGCAATTACGGCAAATCAGTGCAGTTATAAAGAATATGATTGATTTCGCATTTTACTATAGAAGCACGATATCTCCTGCTACCACACTTTTCTGCTATCAATTATCCCATTTTGATATCAGTTGGTACCTTTTCCTACTATCAGTTTTCGCTATCTGCTATCAGCAGATTAAAGACCCGAGAAACCAGAGCTTTATGACATTTGGTGTAGAAGAGTTATTATATATGGTAATACTCAAAAATGCCTGTTCCATCCATCACGGCAAAGCGGAAGATGAATGATGAGTTCGTAGAAGATGAGAAAACCAGAACCATCTGTAGCATTCTGGGAAAAGAAGAGCTGGTTGAACTGGCTAACTATATAGCCATTAATGAGTGCCTGGAGAGGCTAGATCCAAAAGAAATGGAGAAATTCCGTAGAAAAATGCTGTATAAACCGTTCAGGAAAAGGAGTTTAGAGGGTGGACGCTTCTTAGGCAGGTAATGGATGGATCATGAAAGAACTTTACCTTTCAGAACTGGTATTTGCATTTCCTCCCATGTCGTATGTGATAATGTTTCTTATCCATTTCGGATACCTCCGTTCGATAACTCGTGTACTCGGGGCTCTAAGCCCCGAAACTACGGTATTTTTCGTTCGAGTACATGTACTCGAACAAGTCCATCTGTTCCGTAAAATTTACGAGGACAATGTAGGCGGAAAGTTAAGTGATGAACGCTTTTATAAGCTGTCAGACGGTTACGAAGCCGCGCAGGAACAGTTAACCAATGTATCAAAGCTGATAACCGTTACTAAAAAGTATACGCTATACTTGCTTCATTAGTAACCATATCATTCCCACTCCTGTTGTTATACATAATGTTCCAAAATATAAGCTTATTTCAATCCCCATTGATAATATCACCGAATATATCCTCCTGGCATATACTATAATAGCAAAATTTTGGAGGATATTTATGAAAAAAATTTTTTCAATGGCATTAATGTTTATATTCCTTGCTATTGCCTTATGCAGTTGCGGGAGTAAAGAGTCCAAAGTGACAAAAGTAACATTAAATGAAGTCGCTCATTCTATATTTTATGCTCCCATGTATGTGGCAATCGAAGATGGCTATTTTGAAGAAGAAGGTATTGAGATAAATTTGGTTAATGGTTCAGGAGCCGATAACGTGATGACCTCCCTGATTTCAGGAGATGCCGATATCGGATTTATGGGTCCTGAAAGCACAATCTATGTGAATAATGAGGGTTCAAGTAAATTGGCCGTTAACTTTGCACAACTTACCCAAAGAGCCGGGAACTTCCTTGTTTCAAGAGAGCCTGTCGATGATTTTAAATGGGATGATTTAAAAGGCAGCACTGTTATAGGAGGTAGGGCAGGTGGTATGCCCCAAATGATTTTTGAATATATTCTTAAGCAAAATAATATTGATTTAGAAAATGATTTAACTATCATTCAAAATATCGATTTTGGTATCACTGCAGAAGCATTTGCCGGCGGTACAGGTGACTACACCGTTGAATTTGAGCCATTTGCAACTTCTCTGGAGGAGCATGGGAGTGGTTATGTTATTGCTTCCCTTGGCGTGGATAGCGGTTACGTTCCTTATACTTGCTTCTCCGCCCTGGAATCATATATTGATAAAAATCCTGACATTATTGAATCCTTTACAAGATCAATTCAAAAAGGATTAAATTATGTCAATAGTCATACCTCTGAAGAAATCGCAAAAATAATTCAGCCTCAGTTCGCTGAAACAGATTATGAAACGCTTGTAGCCATTATTGAAAGATACCGTGAGCAAAATACATGGAAAACAGAGTGTGTCTTTGAAGAAGATTCTTTTGAACTATTACAGGATATTCTTGATGAAGCAGGGCAATTAAGCCAGCGTGCAGATTATGGAACACTTGTGAATACAGAATTTGCCAAGAAAGTAAAGTCTGAACAATAAACTATAGGCATGGGGTTACCTTTATGTGGGGCTGACCGGATTATAATTAGACATTACCCGACCAGCCCCATATGATCACACTTTGAAAACAAAATCACAAGAAATTCCTACATTTATGATTCATGATTTAGGCCTAGCCAAACTATAATATAAAGAAGCTCCAATAAAGGATATTGATTATGAGTAAAAATTACAACGTATTCATGCCATTGTGCATATGTCTACTTGCCTCTTTAAACCAAAAACGTGCCTCTGCCACAGACAAAAATCTAGTCCAGGCTATGGAAATCAAAGAATCAACTCCTGTTCATGAAATTACAGACCCACACCCATCTCCCATCCTTATTGACACCACCAGGGCTATAAAAATGTCCTTCGAACAATTGCCTAAAATCCGTTATATAGATTCAGATTTCCTTTTAATCAATGAAGAACATACATTTTCGCTTGTCCCACAGACTAATGAAAATTATATTATTCTTGATAACAGAAGATATGATTTAAAGCAGTGTCACTTCCACGTACCTGTCAAACATGAAATTGACGGAAACTTCAATCATATGGAACTGCATATTGTCCATGTAAACAGCAATGGTGACCATACAATTCTTGGAGTATTCTTCCAGTTGGGAGAAGAAAACCATATGCTTCAGGAAGCTTTTGAAAAATCAAACCAGATATCACAAAATCAGTTTTTGCTAACACTAAAAATTAATTTAAGAGATTTAATTCCATATAAAACAAAAATTTTAAGATATGAAGATTTTCAAAATAATAGAGAGATACAGTGGATATTGTGTGGTAAGCCCATTTCGTTATCATCGGAACAACTAAATTCCTTTATTGAACATTTTGGGTGCCATTCCCGAATCTCGCGGCCAAATGCCGGTCCTATATTGTACTATTGATGCAGGCACGACTAATGAGGCTTATATATTACGTTAATTAACCTCTCAACCAAGAGTCCAGGCTCTTACTTGAGAGGTAAATCTTCACCATTTGTTTTTATGACTTTTCGATACCAGTCAAAAGATGCTTTCTTCATACGCTTACGGCTTCCTTTTCCTTCATCATCAAGATCAACATAAATAAATCCGTACCGCTTCTTCATTTCCCCTGTTGATGCACTGACCAGATCAATACAGCCCCATGGCGTATATCCCAATAAATCAACGCCGTCATGCATTGCTTCTTTCATGGCGTCAATATGTTTTGCCAGATAATCAATACGATAGTCATCATTGATACTTCCATCCGCCTCTATCTTATCTACAGCCCCCAAACCATTTTCAACGATAAACAAAGGTTTTTGATAACGGTCATATAATGTATTGAGCGTAGTCCTAAGCCCCATAGGGTCAATTTGCCAGCCCCATTCGCTGGCAGGCAGGTAAGGATTTTTAACAGAGGTAAATACATTACCTGCCGTTAATTTCGCATTTACTTCTGCATCGGTACTGATACAGCGGCTTGAATAATAAGAAAATGATATGAAATCAACGGTACATTTTAATATTTCCAAATCTCCTTCTTGAATATCTAACTGGATGTTATTTTCTTCAAAGAAACGCTTTGCATAACTTGGATACGAACCTCTGGATTGTACGTCAATGAAAAAATACTGTTCTCTATTTTTTTCAACAGCAGCAAAAATATCATCTGGGTGACAAGTGTACGGATATACATCGCCTGCTGCAAGCATACAGCCAATCTCATTATCCGGATCAACTTCATGGGCCATTTTAGTAGCCAGCGATGAAGCAATTAATTGATGATGGGCCGCCTGGTATTCTGTTTGCAGCTCATTCTCACCTTCCTTAAAGCTTAAACCGCCGCCAAGGAATGGCAAGTGCAAGATCATATTTATTTCATTGAATGTAAGCCAATATTTAACCTTTCCTTTATATCTTTTAAATAACACTTCACAATATTTCAAATAAAAATCAATCAATTCCCTATTGTACCATCCTCCATAATTAACTGCCAAACCAAGAGGTGTATCAAAATGGTTAATTGTTACCAACGGCTCTATCCCATATTTGTGACACTCATCAAAGACTGCGTCATAAAATGCAAGACCAGCTTCATTGGCCTGTGTTTCATCACCATCAGGAAAAATGCGTGGCCACGATATTGATAAACGGAATGTTTTAAATCCCATTTCCGCAAATAAAGCAATATCTTCTTTGTACCTGTGATAGAAATCAATTGATTCATGACTTGGATAAAAATCATAATCGTCTTTATGTTCCATTGCATAACTTCCATCCCTCATACATTGAAGGCGGTCTTGCTTAGAAGGAAAAATATCTACCAAAGACATTCCCTTACCATCTTCATTATAAGCGCCTTCACATTGATTTGCTGCGACAGCACCGCCCCATAAAAAATCTTTTCTCATCTTAAAACTACTCATAAACTTCCCATCCTTTCATTCATTTATTTATAGTTCGCTATTAATAAGCTAACCATATGGTTATAGCTTTTTATCCCTGCTGCCTGATTATTGGATTTGAGATAAAGGTCATTGACTGTTTCAGATAATTCTGAAATTTTCCCCTCATACTTATCCCAAAAAGCAGTGTTTGCAAAAAAATCTGCATCAACAGCCTGATCCAACTTGGCCCTAATAGCAGTAAACGCTTCATGATCCGCCGCGCAGAGTTCATTGGTACTGTAAATCCAGGCCAACAGATTCCCGCTATATTTAAAAATGGCTTCATCTGATTCTATACAAGCAAGATATGCAATATAATTCGCCTCGTCCTCCCGCATAAATCCTTTTAAATGTGATAATTCATGACTGACAGTAAAGGGAATATTATAAGCCGTCATATCAAGGTTATAATTAGCTTCTATCGTAAAAGGCGAATAAATACCTGTAATATGCTGATAAGAGAGTATAGAAGAATTCCATACGGATTTAGGCTTTGCATAAAATCCGGATAATACCTCATATTTATCACCCAAACGTGACATAGCTTCAATACTTTTAACAGAAATATCACAATCAATGATAGCTACGCCCTTGTCATCCCGTTCAATCTGCGCTGACCAGTAATTTACCTCTTCTGTCAGTGAAACACATAACGCCTTCAGCTGTTCAAGGGTATATTCACCAACTTCCAGCTGGCTCACCTGAGAAAATGGTGTTCTATTGTAATGGATACCGCAATTTATCACAAATAGAAAAAATAATATACTTGCTATTCTTAAAAATGTATATATAAAAGATAATAAACTTCTTATATTTTTCTTTTTTAAAACCATAATAATACATTTAATTATCAAAATGATAAAAAGGAGGACCACTGAATAAAGACCTATTTCTACTACAGAAAAAGGAAATAACGAAAAAAACCTTCCTATGGTATTTAACCAAATCGGATAAATGTTCTTAGCATGCCAATCAGCAAAAGCTGTAGAGTTCCGTGAAAGCCACAATAACATAGCACTTATTGAAAACAACAAAAATATCTGCATCGGGGCTTTTTTTAATAACTTCAATAAATAATTACCTCCCGGTTTTAGCTTCTGTAAAAAAATTACTGCCTAATATTAGACAGTAAAGGATATTACTATAAAGTTTTTGCACGATTTTTGATACTCTTGTCAAAATTAATAACATCATGATCATATTCTGTATTCATATAAGTTGATGAAATCATAAAGTCTGCCGTGGCTTTGTTATTAGCCATGGGAATATCATAAACCTGGGCAATCCTTAATAGTGCTTTAACATCAGGGTCATGGGGCTGAGCAGTTAAAGGGTCGGAAAAGAAAATCAAGAAATCAATATTTCCCTCAACAATCTTTGCGCCGATCTGCTGGTCACCGCCAAGAGGCCCACTGTTATATCCTTTTACCGGTAATGAAGTCCTGTCTGTAATCATTCTTGCAGTTGTCCCCGTTCCACATAAAAAGTGCTGTTTTAAAACCTCTTTATTTTCATTACACCACTGAATCAGTTCTTCTTTTTTACTGTCATGGGCAATTAATGCAATATTCTTCTGTTTGTCAATTGTAAAAGTTATATAGTCATCATTTACCATCAATTCACCTCCAAGTGATCTATTCTAAGGATTTATTATCCCTAAAATATATTATAACATTCATGTGCAGTTCAACCAATGGGCAATTTCTCCAAATCAATCGTAGTCTCAACCCTTTCCATAGATTAATTTGACACGAGAAAGGGCTGATAACCAGATTAACAATGATATTTTCTTCTTTTAAAGAATACTACAAAAAACGTCCCAGCTATCAGGGCGGCCATACCGATACCTATATAAATCATATATTCACTCGGAATAACCGATGCCATTGTGGCTTCCGCCTGCTCCATCGTTGGATTTAGGCCGCCAAAGCCCTCTCTCCCCTGCTGCACTCCTCCTGCCGTCGGCATATTTTCCATATCTGGCATTTCACCATCATCCGGCATATTTTCCATATCCGGCATCTGGCCATCAGCCGGCATATTCTCCATATCCGGCATTTCTCCATCAGCCGGCATATTCTCCATAACCGGCATTTCACCATCAGACGGCATTTCTCTTCTCCCTGCTGGGTTTTTCATATCGTTGCCGCCACCCTGGGTTCCCATGGCAGTGATATTAACGCTGCTGCCATCAATCAGCGCATCGGCATTTTCTGCCTGGGCTGTTTCTGTAGATGGTATCATTCCAGCTAACTGGCCGCTGACACTCTCTGATCGCAGCTCACCGAATAAAAGAAGATTTGTGACTGCTGTCTCATATTCATCATGACTATAAAATGCCGTAGGGTCATTTTCAACTTCTTCATTAATTAAATCGTCTATTTCCGCAATTTTCTCAGCAAATAGGCCACTTTCAATATAGCCATCAACTAATTCCCGAAGATATTGATGATACATTTCGGCATATTCTTCGACCTCTAAAAGCTTTCCAATCATCGGGCGTTCATCAAGTGTTGTTCCGGAAACCGGCGAATCAATAGGAAAATTAACGGCATCAGTACCATCATTCATCTGAAAACCTGCAAAAGATAAGTTGTAATCCCAGGGCAGCATTGTCAACTGGCCACTCTTCTCATACAAATAATAGTTATGCTTTAAATTACCAAAATAACTGTCCAGATTTACAAGAAATGTATTAACCGCACAATATCTTAGTGTTGCTTCTACATTAACATAAGTCTCTATATCTGTACCCTCATTAAGGTTTCTTAGTGCTTCTATCAATACAGATTTTTCCTTGTCTGTTGGCTCAAACACTGCCATATCAAAAATATTACTGTAACTGGCCAGTTCATCATCTGTATAAACCAAGTCTGTTCCGCCGCCCTGGCTGCCGCCTATACCCATTCCTCCGCCGCCCATGCTGACAGATTCCGGTTTGTATAATTGTCCGAAAGAAGTTCCATAGTTTCTCATGGCAAAAGATTCTTCATAGGCTTCCAAAGCGAGATACAAGCCCTGGCTTTCGCCGTTGACAGAAATGGACGCATAGCTGTGCAGCGGAGAAGCCACACCCATATACGCCATTAATTCATATGACATGAACTCTTTCATATAAGTCGCATCTTGATAATTATTATTTAAAACCAACTTATCCAGCCCCATACAGGTCTGGCCTGATATATAGTGATCAAATTCTATTTTAAAACTATAGCGGTCTGTTTCTGGATCTGAGGCAATGCTTGTTAAGGACGTATTTCCTTTAGGACGGATACCTACATCTTTGTATGTAGTTCCATTGATAACCACGTCACATCTTATATATTCCTCATTGATTGCATTGTCAAGCATATTCTGCCAGTCTCCATCGTCGGCAATAATCTCAACTGTCATGATTTGATCTTCTTTAAACAATTCAGTCTCATATTCCATACCAACCTGGCTTGCGGCTGATTCAACATTTAATATGTTTGGAAAGTAGGTGATACATATAGCGAACACCAGAGCTAGAGACATTAAGGCAAAAACGATGTATTTCAGTCTCTTACTTGTTATCATTGCACATTCCTCCTGCCCTCAATGAACCAGGCACTCGCCTTTGTTCGTTGAGAATTCTATTACGCCATATAATCTCCATTATAGCTAACCAAAACCACATTGACTGCGCCTTCAATTTCTGCCAGCCGGTTAACAAAATCTGTCGTCATATCCTTTAATCGTATTTCTACAGTCACTTCAATGCCATCTTTTGAAACTGTCTTAGACTTAACGACGTGTTTTCTTACACTTTGCTTCATTGTTTCCATGATATTTTTCTCGGCATTATCATCTTTACAATTGATGACAAGGATGTAGGGATTATCTGATGATTTTTTATTAATAAAAACAATAAGTATCATTCCGATAAATAAAGAACCGAAAATAGCCAAAGGAATCATGCCGGCGCCTAAGACGATCCCCACTGCAATTGACCAGAACAGGAAAGCAATATCAAGGGGTTCCTTAATAGCGGATCGAAAACGTACAATTGACAATGCACCAACCATACCCAGTGATAATACGACATTCGAAGTAATTGCCAGAATAACAAAAGTGGAAATGAGTGTAAGCGCTACAAGTGATACTCCAAAGCTAGAGGAATACATGACACCATTGAAGGTTTTCTTATACACAAAAAATATAAACAAGCCAATCATAAAAGCCAGCAGCATTCCCACTACAGTATCGAAAATAGAAAATGATGTGACATTTTCTAAATAATTTGATTTAAAAATATCTCCAAAACCGGTCGTACCTAATACTACATTACTAAATGTATTCATTGATTTGCCTCCATCGTTTTAATTTACCCATACATGCGGCAGCATGCATACTTTGAAAAAGCCTCTGTTTTCGTATCCCTTACCTGAACCATTGATGCAATAATTTCAGGGAGGAATTCATCATATTTCACTTCTAGAATAATTTCATTTCCTGCCACAATTGTTGGTATGTTTTGATTTAAAAAATCTTTATTATAGAGTCCTGTTCGGATATTAGAATCAATAGTAATTCTTACATTTCCAGGTATATAAACATAGGGTTCTCTATTATATTCTACAATTGTTTTAGGTTTTAACTGCTGATATTTTAATTTTGCATAGAATTCTAAAATCAACTCATTTTTTGTATCTGGCATCCATTTATATTCACCTATTAATAATTGCTCACATTGTTCCCTCGTTAATAAGGCCACGTCTTTACCACATAACCCATTGACCTTTATCTTTTTTTCCAGACGGATGAAATCCTGTTTCCCGCCATAATAACGCAGCCTGAATTTTTCTCTAAAGTTAACACCGTCAATTTTCTGTCGCAGGGCCTTGTCGTCGATATTATCAAAGTAAAGACTCCGGATTGAATATGTTCCCTTATCCGACGCATTGATGTCGGGTTTTGCTATGACTTTCAGGCGATTTCGAATAGCCAGATAATCACTATAGGTTATTGTATGTTTAAACTCATGGCGCAATTGAATTGTGTCCATAACCACCCTCCTTCCTTATTTTATAAAACATTATCAGGTTATAGTTTATCCATAATGTTTGTAAAGAGTATGTTAATTCTATGAACATTCTGTGTTCACGCCAGACAATTGACTTGCCTATTTTAGTTGTTGTACTATATAAACAAGTCAAATACAATATCCAAAAAAATAATTTTTTATGGGATATTTTATGAGCTTCTATTATCTAATTAGTGTAACTATTAATTTATTCGCGAATATAAACATGAAAGATAAAATCCTTTTATTCAAACGTCCGCTAAATGGACAGATGGGAGTATACATGGAATTTTTAGTTCAGAAGGCAAAAGCAAAGAATCCAGAGGCATTTGTCCAATTAATGGAATCCCAAATGAAAAATATGTATAAAGTGGCGTGGTCATATCTCAAAAATGATGACGATGCAGCCGATGCAATACAGGATACGATTCTTACTTGTTTTGAAAAAATTGATACTTTAGAAAAGAACAAATATTTCAAAACGTGGCTGACACGTATTCTTATCAACAAATGCAAAGCAATGCTGAATAACCGGAAAGAAATCTCTATGGAGGAAAACATCCTGGAAAATCAGTCATGGCAGTCTGATTATTCAGATTTGGAGTGGAATGAACTGCTTTCATTATTAGATGAGAAATATAGAGTTGTGGTATTGCTATATTATGCTGAGGGATTCAAGGCCAAAGAAATCAGCCAGATTTTAGATGTAAAGGAAAGCACCGTCCAAAGCAGGTTAGCCAGAGCCAGGGAAAAAATATCTAAGGAGTATTATCCGGAACTTAGGAGGGATCAAGCATGAATAAAAAAGAAGAAGAATACATGAACGGTATTAACCAGGATATACAAGTACCAAAGGTTGTACTGGAAAAAGCAGATGTGGCATTTGCAATGATTCAATATAAAGGACAGATTCAACCGCATAGGAAAAAATCTTTGTTCAAAAAGTGGATGGTTGCAGGAATTGCAGCAACGCTGATGTTGTCAACAACAATTTTAGCTGTGGCAGCATCAGGCTATTTCAGTAAAAAGACAATAGAAAGAAGTGATACAATCACTTATCAATTTGAATTGGACTATGAATTAGTCCCGGGAATATTTAAGGCCACGCCGGGATACCTTCCCGAAGGTTTTGTTGAGCAGGAAGATAATCAATATTGTCCGGAGGATAACTGGGGACATGGTATTTCCATTCTGCCAATCCTTAATATAGCGGAACTTGACTTATTAAACAGCAAACTTAGCGAGAACGATATTGAAGATGTAGTAAAGACGACACTAAATGGCATGGAAGCTCATGTTATTACTTATAAGAGTAAATATGATGAGAGAAAATATATCTATTTATTTAATTCGATAGATGGCTATGTTATGCAAATATTTGGTGATTTCAATGTCCCCATCGATGAACTGAAAAAGTTTGCCGATAATCTTACAATAGAACGAATTGCAGATGATTCCTTTGCTTCTGCGGAGGAAAAAGCAGCATTAGCCAATAAAGATGTCCAATCCGAGGCTGTGGATCAAGCTTATGATAAAGCAATAGAAGAACTGAACAGTAAGGGCATCGGACAGGAAGAATTGATTCCAATTGGCAAAGAAGGAAAGTTCGGTTACCTTGATTCAAATGTGGGTTATACAATAGAAAGCGCAGAGTATATAGATAGCGTATCCAGTTATGACGTTAACAACTTTTATGATTATTCAGAAATAGAGCCCTGGCTCAACGAGGATGGCAGCTTAAAACCTTACACCAGGCTTCATATGGATGAAAACGGAAATGTCATAGAAGAATTAAAAGTAAATCAAAAATTTTTAATCGTACAAGTAAAAGCGATCAGATATGATGACGGCGATATAGAGGAAATGCCGTTAGATGCAACACTTCAAAGGCTTGTACTTAGAGACAGTGGGCGATATACATTGCCTGAAGATCAATACACAAGCGTACCTTCAGAAGATTATTCTCTCCAAACAGATAACCGGTGCATCTATATGACAAGAGCAGAAAACATTGAAGGGGAGGAACGAGCACATTCTTTCTTCTGGAGAAGCATGGCTGCTGGGGAAGAAATAGAGTATACACTTATCTTTGTCGTTGATGAAGATATGAAAGATTCAGTTGTGCTTGAGTTTAACGCTGGTGCTTCTATTGACACCTCCACATATTTCTCTATTTCTCAATAAATTCATGTCAGTTAATCGTTAATGAGACCCCTTCCGGCATAGATTCAGCCAGAAAGGGTCTTTAAACTTTATCCTTATTCTTTTAACAACATAATATCCTCCGGCGCCACATATAAATTATCCGGCATCTGTTCTTTATAAACACTTTTCCAATCATTTTTAGAAACCTTCCACCAAAGCTCCTTTGAATTTTGGGCATATTTATTTTTAATGACGAGATTCATCTCAAAAGGATCATCAATGACTTTCGTGAGCTTTACGCCAACCTGATTGATCCCACCCGGCTTTCCGTTAAAGTAATGGGCTCGGATCCCAATATATTTTATATCTTTTCCAATAGGTTCATGAACTTTAAAATTCACTCCCCAGCAAGTAGCATGGACTTCTTCCTTACTGATGACTTCTACTCTACTGATATTTTTGCAGCCGGTAATCTTTGCCGCTTCTAAATACTCCGGATTCCTAAAAATTTCTTTTGTCTCTCCCACAATTAGCGGAATACCATCTTTTATAATGGTCAGCCGGTTACTTAAGCGGTACGCTTCGTCCCGGCTATGCGTTACCATTAAAACGTCTCCATGAAAGCTCATTAAATCCTCGCCCAGCTGAACCTGCAGCTTTTCTCTTAAATAATAATCCAAAGCCGAGAAGGGTTCATCAAGTAAAAGCACATCAGGATTAGACGCCAGTATTCTGGCAAGAGCCACTCTTTGCTGTTGTCCGCCCGAAATCTGATGGGGATATCTGCCTTTAAGCTGCCCTAGCTGAAAAATCTCCATCATTTGATTTATTTTTTCTTCTTTTTCAATCTTCGGAAGCCTAATGCCGGCTCCAATATTTCCTTCAACCGTCATGTTGGGAAATAACGCATAATCCTGAAATAAATAACCTATTCTTCTCTTCTGGGGCGGAAGGTTAATCTTTTTCTCAGAATCAAACAGTACCCTGCCATTTAAAATAATCTGACCAGTATCCGGCTTTTCTATACCTGCAATACATTTTAAAGTCATACTTTTTCCACAGCCTGACGCACCAAGAAGCCCTAAAAATCCACCGCCTGTTTCCAACTGCATATTCAATGAGAATCCTTTTAATTTCTTTTGTATATCTACATATAAACCCATGAAGGATCACCTTTTCATTTTATATCTTCTTTCTTTTGAAGTGAAATAATTCATTAGCAGGACAATAAGGAATGAAATAGCCACTATAATCAACACATAATTGTATGCACCTTCCATATTCCCTGCCGCCACATCAGAATAAATCGCCAGGGGTAAGGTTCTGGTTTTCCCGGCAATATTTCCTGCAATCATTGCTGTTGCCCCAAACTCCCCTAATCCTCTTGCAAAAGCCAAAATTCCTCCGGAAGCAACACCTGGCAGTGCTGCCGGCATCAAAACCCGCCAAAATATCCTGGATTCAGACATTCCTAATGTCCTGCCTGCATATATTAAATTCATATCCACCTGTTCAAAAGCACCTCTGGCCGCTCTGTACATCAAGGGAAAAGAAATAACTACCGCTGCAATCACTGTCGCCGACCACGAAAAAACAATCCTTACGCTGAAATAATCCAAAAAAAATTTGCCCACAGGCCTGTTGATGCCAAAAGTATAAAGTAGCATAAAACCAACAACTGTCGGCGGTAAAACCAACGGCAGGGTCAATAGTCCATCAATTAACATCTTGACCTTCCCAGATTTCATGCCAAATACCCATTTTGCCACATACATTCCAAGAAAAAAAGTAATGATAATGGCTGTTATTGCAGTCCTTAGGGATATTAAAATCGGTGACCAATCCATAATTAATTCTCCTATTTAGTGTGCCGGCACACTATTTATTAGGGGTAAATCCATAACGTTCAAAAACTTCCATAGCCTCTTTTGTCTGGAGGAAATCAACAAATAATCTGGCAGCATCTTCTTTCGTTGTTCCAGATACAATCCCCACCGGATAAATAACTTTTGATACACTCTCCTCTGGCGCACTGGCTACGATAATGACATCTTCCGTCGTCGCGGCATCAGTTGCATAGACAATTCCCGCATCAGCACTGCCTTCGGCTACCCAGTTTAATACTTCTGTTACATTGGTTCCGAAACTTGCTTTCTCTGAGACCTTTTCCCACAAGCCAAGATACTCTAAAGATTCCTTGGCATACTGCCCGGCAGGAACACTCTCAGGATCGCCAATGGCAATCATATCTGCATTCACTATATCTTCAAAACGCTTGAATGTGAATTCTGAATTAGCCTGCGTAATTAACACAATTTTATTTTCGAGCAATGGGACAATTGTGCCTTCCTTAATGAGTTCCTCTTCTTTCAACGCTTCCATTTGCTTCATCGCTGCTGACATAAAAACATCCACATCAGCTCCTTCTTCAATCTGCGTCTGAAGCTTCCCTGAGCTATCATATGTTCCTTCCACTTTAATTCCCGGGTTCAGTTCTTCAAACATTGGAATCAATTCATCCTTCATACAATATTCAAGACTGGCCGCCGCTGCAATTAAAAGGTTCGCTTCATCAGTTTTTTCTGTTTCATTTTCTTTACTTGGTGTACAGCCGGTAAGAATCAATCCTAAGATTAAAATAAAAACGACTAAAACACAACTTCTCTTCTGCATAACTTCTCTCCTCTGCTACGTAATCTATTATGCTTTAAATTATAAAATATATATTAACATGTGTCAATTCTTTATTCTCAAAAAAGAATAACGTGTATGAGGTTTTCATTGACCAAAATTAGACATTATTATATAATTGTCTTAACGAGGTGAGAAAATGAACAATGAAGATAATAAAATGATAATGGGAAATATCCGGGAAATATTGACAAACATCAAAGAAAGCAAAATGAACGCCACTTATATTACTCCCGAAATGATACCGGATATTGATTTATATATGGATCAGGTAACAACTTTTATGGATACTCACTTAGAAAGATCAAAACGATATAAAGAAGATAAGATACTGACAAAAACTATGATTAATAATTATGCCAAGAACGATCTGCTTCCGCCGCCGGATAAAAAAAAATATTCCAAAGATCATCTTCTTCTATTGACTTTTATATACTACTTTAAAAACATATTATCAATGAATGATATCCAAACTCTATTATTTCCTCTGAAAGAGAATTATTTTAAAACCACCGATAATAAACCTCTAACGGATATTTACACCGAAGTATTTGATATGAGTAAAGGTCATTTAAATGAAATTATGGAAGATATTGAAGCAAAATTTAATCTATCAAAACTTACCTTCAAGGATTCTAAACCGACAGAAAAAGATACTTTAAATGCTTTTTCATTTATCTGTATTCTCATTTATGATATTTACCTCAAAAAGCAGCTTGTCGAACAAATTATTGATCAAATCAATTCTGACGGCAGAGATAATAAGACAGATCAAGATAAGAAATCTAGAAAATAACCCAGAAACTTAAAAAGGTATTGTCGATACATCGGCAATACCGCTTATCATTTATTCATGCTTTTCTTTCAGTCTGTCAATCACCATATCGTAACCATCATTCCCATAAATCAATGAGCGGTTTACCCGGCTTATAGTAGCTGTAGATGCACCGGTCTTCTCGGCAATATCAAGATATGTTTTCTTCTCCCTAAGCATTCTGGCTACTTCAAACCGCTGTGATAAGGATAACAATTCATTAATCGTGCAAATATCTTCAAAAAACCCAAAACATTCTTCTACATCATCTAAGCAGAGTATAGCTTCAAATAGCTGTTCAACAGCCGGCGTTTTAATTTTCTTGTTCATACTTAATTCCCTCTATTTCCATAAAACTGAGTTTACTATGTGATTATATTAACATTTTACAGTAATAAAGTCTATAGTTTTATTATACTTTTCTGATGTGGCGACAAATTCAATAATACCCTCCCTGGCGTGATTTTAAAGTACCTCACACCTCATTGGTATTGAACTGGAGGCCCCATTCCTTGATACCGCTATTGCGGACGCTTTTGCAGCCAACTCCAATGCTTCTTTTTTACTCATTCTTTCCAGCATTCCTGCGATATAATACCCGGTAAATGTATCCCCGGCCGCCGTAGTATCCACCGCTTTTACAGATATTGCTTCTTGGGTGCATGTGTGCTCTCCATTACTGTATATTGATCCTTTATCACCCAAAGTCAGCACTACTTCACTTCCCGGATATTTTTTATACATTACTTTTAATATTTCTTCCGGCTTTTCTTCTCCTGTTATCTGGGCGCCTTCTATTTCATTCATAATAAACACATTCACTTTGGATAGATCACAGCATTCCAACCTTTCATCATACGGGGATGGATTCAATATGACCAACATTCCTTTTGCATTTGCGGAATCAACCATATAATCAGTCAGGTTCACTTCGTTTTGCAGAAGTAACACATCCCCTTTTTTAAACCTGGAAAGTATCTCATCCACATATTCCTTCGTGTTTTCCCGGTTCGCTCCCGCAAATAACAAAATTGCATTCTGCCCATTTTCTGCCACCTGTATAATTGCATTTCCTGTTCTGACCGCAATCTGCTTTACATAATCTACATTAACACCACTCCTGGAACAGATTTCTTTTAAAAAATCTCCATCTTCTCCAATATGGCCGGCATGATAAACTTTGGCGCCCGCCCTGGCAAGCGCAACCGATTGATTTAATCCCTTGCCTCCGGGAAACACTTCCAGTCCAAGAGAGGTAATCGTTTCTCCAGGATTTACAATATGCTCCAGTCTGTATACATAATCAATGTTCAGTGAGCCAAAATTAAGTATCTTTCTCATGCTCTATTCCTCTCTTTCATCCTTTGCTGAAACACTCTCCCGCACGATCAGTTTGGGTTGAAATATAATACGCTTTTTACTATTAGTTCCTTTATCAATCTCATTAAACAGCTGTGTTACAGCTTCCACCCCCATATCATAGACCGGCTGATTGACCGTTGTTAGAGGAACATCCAGTATCTCTGAAAAGAAAATATCATCATATCCAACTAAAGAAACATCCTTGGGAACTGACCGCCGATGCTTTTTCAGGCTGTTATATGCCCCATAAGCCGACATATCATTAAAGGCGAAAATAGCAGAAACATGTTTGTCAAGTAAATATTCCACAGCTTTGATCCCACTTTCCCTGTCATACATTCCTTCATAGATCAAAGACTTATCATATGGAATTCCTGCCTCATTAAGCGCCTGCCGGTATCCTGACAGTCTCGCTTTCGAATCTTCCAGCACAAGGGGGCCGGTGATACAGGCAATTCTTCGATGCCCCTGTTCCAACAGATGCTTCGTTGCAACAAGCCCGCCCATTTTATGATCTACAATAACAGAACAACATTCTGCCTCTTCTAAAAAACGGTCCACCATTACAAAAGGAATTTTCAGTTTTTCCATCACCCGAACACTTTGCAGCCCCTTTCGCTTATTGGTGTCTAGCGCCATACAGAATAAGATTCCATCTACCCCTTTATCGGCCAGAACCTGAATATACGATAAATCACGTTCATGTTTGTCATTGGTATTACATAAAATTAGATTCCAGCCATTCCTGCGGCATTCATCCTCCACACCTTTTGCCAGGTTGGAAAAAAACACATTGCTCACATCTGAAATAATCAATCCTATCGTCTGTGTGCGCTTTTTAACCAATCCGACCGCCAACTGGTTTGGACGATAATTCAGCTTTTCCACCGCCTCCATGATGGTATCTTTGGTGCTCTTTGGAATTTTATTGGCTTTATTATTCAATACCAGTGAAATGGTAGTCACAGAAAAACCCGTATAATTGGCTATATCTTTTATTGTTGCTCTCACGCGAATCACCCCATCATTTGTTAATGTAATATTTATAATACTATATCACATTATGCTGATTTTTGGTATCTGCCTGATACCTTTTTTTGAAAATATTACCTGATTAGCCATCCCATCATTCCCTGCCAGATTTTATCATAATATTCCCAGCTGCAGAATTCCGGCGGAGCCCAATGGGGAGCGCAGTCCGTGGTAAATACCGCACTCTTTCCTTTTCCATATTCACCAAATGCAATAAATGGGTTTCCTTCTATCGTTGCCACGACATCGGCCTCTGGTTTTGCAATTGTCTTATTATATCCCAGCACTTGGGGCCACTTCTCTGAAACCTGAGCTAAAGCTTCATGCTTTTTCACCGTTACCGGCGTTATACCTTCACAGTGTTCCATACGGTCATCCACCGTCAGAATATCTACCGGAAGCACCTCCTGCACCGCACTATCATGCCACTTACCTTTTGCATCTACACCTGAAAATGTCATATAACCGCCTATCATCAAAAGTGCGCCGCCATCCAGGACGTAATCGCGTAATAAATTAGCCCGGTTAGGTTTCTTGATGCTTTTTGTAAACGTGGCTGCGGGAAGTAATAACGTATTCAATCCAATATCTGATAAAATCACACAGCTGTATTGTTTTAATTCCTCCATCGTGTATGGAAATTCTTCAGCAGCAATATGGTTGGGCATAAATGTCACATCATATCCGCCCTTCGTAAGTGCGTCCTTCAGATATTTTTCTCCTGTTTCATATAAGGATGTATAAAAACTGTCAAATCCTTTTACGTGAGTGGTATAACTCATCCATGATTCTCCTGCCAATAACACTTTTTCCATATTTGTTTACCTATCTTTCCCTAATATTTTTTATGTTGATGCTTTTTTCATCTTAATAACAAATTTATTCATTAATAAATTCAGTATAATAGCAAAAATTAAGATCAACCCCAGCACTGCCAGCTGCCATACTGAATTCACATTTGCGATCTGCAGTCCTGAATTCATCATAGTAATAATAAATACTCCCATGAGCACACCGCCCAAATGACCGACTCCTCCGGCTACTCCTATGCCGCCCAAGACCGCAACCGTAATTGCCTGCATCTCCATTCCCGTTCCGGCGTCCGCTCTGGCAGTCATTAGCCAGGAATTATTGATGACAGCGCTTATGGCGGCCAGCACGCCGGCCAGGATAAATATCCCCATACGTACCCGAACTTCCCGGATACCTGTAAATTTAGCTGCTTCCGGATTGGTTCCCATCAGATATACCCTGCGTCCGAATCTCATTTTATAGACCAGTATCAGTACAAGTACCGTTATCGGAATTACCACAAATAAGATCTGATTTGGGATCCCAAACGTACTCTCAAGGGATAAAAAAGAAAATGCTTCCGGAAAACCGCTGATGGGCACCCCTCCTGTCAGATAAAGAGCCAGAGAGCTATAAATATATTGCGTCCCAAGGGTTGCTATCAATGCCGGCACCTTTGCCATCGCAACCAGCGCGCCATTTATTGCTCCCAGTAAAACCCCGGCTGCAAGCGTAATCAATATTGCCGCTAAAAGCCCGATGCCTTTGCTAACGGCAATTCCGAATATAACACCGGACAGGCTCATGGCAGAACCTATGGAAATATCAATGCCATCCCTGCCGCCAAGCATAATCAGGGACTCACCAAGGGACAGCAATGTAAGTGTTGCCCCAAACTGAGTTACCTGCAATAAATTACTAAGGCTCAGAAAATACGGCGTAATTAAAGATAAAATAACCAGTTCAACCGCAAATAAAAGCAACAAAAATTTAGTCCTGCTTTTTGCAATTGAAAATGCTAACTTTTTCATACAGATACCTCCCTCTTTTTGCCAAATTTCCGGTTCGCTGTTACGGCATCAAACAATACCGACATTACAATTAATAGTCCAATAAAACAATTTTCCAGCAAGGACGGGATTCCCAGTATCACAATTCCATTTTTCAGAAATGCAATAAATAGTACTCCTGCCAGTGTACCAATGACACTTCCCCTCTTTCCGTTACCCTTAGCGCCGGTTCCTCCAAGCGTGACTGCGGCTATACAGGCTATGGGAAGATCTGATCCGATGGTCATTTCCACACTTCCCATCCTTGCAATATAAAGCATGGCCGCAAATGCAACAATACCTCCGGATATACAGTATGAAAGCATCTTAACCCGGTTTACATTAATCCCGCTAAGATTCGCAGACTGTATATTACACCCGGTTGCATAGATATACCGTCCAAATCTCCGATACATAAGGAAATAATAAAATAATGCATAGACTGCAATTATTAACAGCAGCAATACCGGCATTCCCAATATTTTTGCCCGTGTAACAACTGCATAGCCAGGATTCAGCCCGGTGAGCCATTTCCCTCCAAGCAATCCAAAAATAACTGCTTTCCAGATATTCATGGTCGCCAGCGTAACAATCATATCCGGTATATTAAACTTTGCAACCAAAAGACCGTTCACCAATCCTAATGCCACACCAATTCCAATGGCTGTCGCCACGATAATAAATATATTGATACCCGCCTTAAGCATATAACCAATCACAATCGCAATGACCCCCATTACCGCTCCCACTGACAGATCAATTCCTCCAAGCAGCATTACAATCGTCATACCAATACTGACAATTGCAATTTCTGCATTGTTCTGCACAACACGGATTAAATTATCAACTGTTAAAAAATTGGGTGTAACCATCCCAAATATGATAATTTCCAATACCAGCAGAATAAACGTCACATATTCTCTACGCCCTGGCTTTGGTATATATTTCTTTAACATAAATCATGCCTCCACTTCGCACCAGTCCATCAGTATGGATGCTATCATCTTGGTACAGGTCAGAAGTTCCCAGGTTTCAACATACTCATCCGCTTGATGGGCAAGCCTTGCATCCCCCGGTCCGATGTTCAGTGTGGGCATTCCCACATTACAGAACCAGCCCATATCGGTATGGCAGCAAATTCCTTCTACCGCTGAATCCGGATTTACATCCATAGCACTGTCTCTGACTGTCTGAAAGAATGTTTCACTGTCCAGCGTTTCGCCGCAATCTGCATCTACCAGCCATTCAATAACCGGCGGGTGTTCCCTGAGCCACGGATCTGTCTGTGCCACTCGATGTATAAATTTTTCCAATTCCCTCTTTACATGGGAGCCAAGCCCATTTTCATCCTTTTCACAGGGCAGGTATTGGGCATTAAAGGTCAGTTCCGCCCTGTTTGCAAATGTAGTCGGATATTCTCCTGCTTCAAACTGTGCAATGTGAATCTGGCAGGGAATCGGCAGGTACTTATGTTCTTTGGTAACAGCCCATTCTTTATTCAGCCTTCTAAACTGCTCCAGATAAAGGTAAGCTTTATCGATTGCATCCACTGCACCTCCGGTACGAAAATCGCCCTGTTTCAGCTCAATATGCCCCGCACGCCCTTCAATAACCAATTTTCCCCAAAGTATCCCCCGGCAGAGCGGGGCAATATTTAAATGCGTAGGCTCAGTAATCAGGCATCCATCCGCACGATATCCCTTTGCAACCAAAGCCAGCGTTCCCATTCCGCCCGCCTCTTCATCAACCACCGTTCCAATCATGGCATCACCCTTCAGCCGGAATCCGCTTTTTAGTATTGCTTTTAAGGCTGCTGTCATAGCTGCGATTCCGCCTTTCATATCTACGGCTCCCCGACCGTAAATACGGTTTTCTTTCAGTTCTCCCCCAAAGGGCTCCTCTGTCCACTTACTGCCGCGCTGTACCACGTCAATATGTCCTGACATTAGCATAGAGCGTCCGCCGCCTGCCCCTTTCAACACCGCATATAGATTTGGCCTTTCATCAAAAGTATGGTCTGCATAATAACCGGCCTTATCTTTGTATTCTTTCAATTCTTCTGCATCGGGATAGGAGAATTCCGTTTCCATTCCCATCTGCTCCAGATACTTTTTCAAGAATTCCTGAGCTTCCCCCTCTTTTTTATATGCCTCATCTTCATTAAAATAAGGATTTACACTGGGAATTCGGAGCAGATTCTGAAGTAAGGCAATCACTTCACTTTTATTATCATCTATCCATTGATATACTTGTTCTTTTTTGGTCATACAAACATCCCTTTCTATTCCTCATTCAGGTTGAGTGCATTTTTCAATATGCCCTCTTCTGTAACATGATCCCTGTCAAACCTTGCCGTAATTCTTCCCTTGTGCAATGTAAGAATATCGTCACTCAGTTCCATTACTTCCGGAAGATCCGAAGAAATCACTAAAATTGCCACACCTTCCCCTGCCAGTTCCATAATATACTTGTGAATTTCCGCCTTAGTCATTACATCAATCCCTCTGGTAGGTTCATCCAGTATCAGTACTTTCGGTTTCTTCAGCAGCCATCTGCAGAACAATACTTTCTGCTGTCCTCCGCCGCTCAGACTGTTTACCTGTTGCTCCTGGCTGGGTGTTTTTATACTATATTTCGTAATGTTATCCTGTACGGCTCTTTGTTCTTTTTTCTTTTGAATAAATCCTGATTTATTTGAAAAACTATCCAAAAAAGATACGCTCATGTTGTCACGAATCGTATGAATGTGGAACAAGCCCTGAACGCCCCGATCCTCAGGCACATAAAAAATATTTTTATTGATAGCCTGGTTGATATTGATATGTGTAATATCTTCTCCTTCAAATATGATCTTTCCTACTTCACAGTTTGTCTCTCCAAATATCGCTCTTGCGATTTCCGATCTCCCGGAACCTACTAACCCATACATACCCAGTATCTGTCCCGGCTTCAGAGAAAACGAGATATCCTGATATATGTTTTTATAGCCAAGATTTTCAACTTTTAGAATTGCCTCTTCTTGCCCGGTTTCCCGTTTCTGATAAACACTCATATTAATTATTCTTCCGGACATTGCCGTAATGATTTTCTCTTCGTCTGCATTCTGCGGCGCCATCTCACCCGTCAGGCAGCCATCACGGAGAATAATGATATTATCAGATATCCTGAGGATTTCAGGTATCCTGTGGCTGATATATAAAATACTAACACCTTTTTCTTTCAGATCTGCAATGATTTCAAACAGCTTTTCAGATTCTCCATGGCTTAAAATCGAAGTAGGCTCATCCAGGATCAATATCTTACATTTTTTGTATATTCCCCTCGCGATCAGGACCAATTGCTGATTTCCGATAGATAACTCACTCATCGTCAGGTGCAGGATATCCCCGCTTAAGCCTACCAGCTTCAGCGCCTCTGATGCCTCCTGATACATGGATGCCCATTTTATGGTTTTATTTCTACTGACTACCTCATTTCCCATAAAGATATTTTCAAGCACTGACATATCCGCAAAGATATTGGGTTCCTGATAAACAATGGATATCCCTGTTTTAACCGCATCAATGGGCGAATGTAATACCAGTTTCTCATTTTCAAACCATATATCCCCACTGTCATTTTTTAAGGCGCCTGCTATAATTTTCATCAGGGTGGATTTGCCTGCACCATTTTCGCCAATTACTGAGAGAATTTCTCCTCTCCGAAGTGTAAAGCTCACATTCTGAAGTGCTTTTACGCCCCCAAAAGACTTACTAATACTGTTTACCTTTAAAATAGCTTCTCCAGTCACTTCTTCCACTCCTCTCTCTTTATTCCTGCGTGTAATGAGCCAAGCGCAAGCTTGATTGCATTTGACTGAAATTAAGAAAAGTACATTCACAGCATGAATTGTTCAAAGAACGTACTTTCCTTAATGTTTCTTGAATGTTATTATTAATTAGAAATCAAAGTCCTCTACGTTATCTTTGTTAATCACAAGCGGTTCGCCCAGCAGCAAAATTTTGTTTTCTGCATCCCATGTTACCAGGTTGGTAATACCTTCAATATTGTTGGTCGGTTCAAATTCTTTACCTTCAGCAGCCATTTTGCCTGCCCATACGGTCAGATAACCAAGCTCATACGCATCCCAGAGAATAGATTCTTGCATTACTCCTGAATCAATAAATGGTTTCACAGTCGCGGGAGAACCATACCCAATGACTGCTACTTTTCCCTGTTTACCCTCCTGCCAAACTGCCTGTGCAACACCCGGAATCGTCGAAGATGCAACGGCAACCAATCCTTTTAGATCAGAATATCTAGTCATAAGTTCCTGTGCCTGCTTCAATGCCTGCTCACTGCTTCCGCCCTGAGTATAACGGATATCTACAATTTCAATATCAGGATAATTCTCTTCCTGCTCTTTCTGCATATAAGAAATCCATGAATTTAAATTGGTAGCGGTAGATTCTCCCGATACTATTCCTACCTTGCCTTCACCGCCGATTTGTTCCGCCAGCCTCTGCATCAATACTCTTCCAAGATCTTCATCAAGAGCCTGGGCAACATAAAACTCTCTGCTACTGTCAGGTGCATCTGAGTCACTGGTGAAAACATTGATTCCGGCATCCTGAGCTTTTTTAATATACGGATTTGTTGATGAACTGTCCAATACGGAAAGGGAAATAGCATTTACTCCCTGCTTAATCAGGCTGTCCATAATTTTTACTTGTTCTGCTGCACTTGCCTGGGTTGCTCCTGTATATAAAAATTCCACTCCCAGATCTTCCGCAGCTTTCTTTCCTCCGCTCTCCATAGCCGTGAAATAAGGTATACCCACTAACTGTGGAATAAATGCAATCTTTAACTTATCTCCCGAACCCGTTTCCTGTGTGCTAGTACTTTCATTATTTGAGTCATTTGGTTTATTTCCACATCCCGTCATCAACCCAAATGTCATTACTGCTGCCAGCAAAAATGCCAGCCCTTTTTTTAATACTTTTTTCATGGTGCTCCTCCTTATAAATTTGGTAAAGCGTTTTTCCAACTCTTATAACACAATCATAATCCTTTAATTCCAAATTGTCAATTATTATAATTCACCTAATTGTTTTGTGTATTTTTGTTAATTATCACTATTATTGGAATGATTTTTGTGCTTTTTTACAAACTACTTTTTCAAATTTTGTCCAATATTGTAATCAAGTAAACCGTTTTATCTTCAACTATTTTCCAACTGTAAATCTATTCAGAGGGATGGGATGATGGATTTATAAATGACATAATACTAAATGCATTTATCAGGATTTTATTCCTCAAACATGTTGATCATGAATATTTTAGGAGTATATTATTCATACTAATCCTTAGGAGGTGAACTATGAAAAGAATTAATCGGCCGGAGTATCTTGACTTTTTACTCCGTTCCAAAGATCGGCAGATTATTAAGGTAGTATCAGGTATTCGCCGCTGTGGAAAGTCTACAATATTTGACATCTACCGCGACTGGCTGTTGGAAAACGATGAGATCGGCGCCGGGACAAATCACAATGGCATTAGGCAATACAACGCACTGGAATGGCTGCTGAATAAGAACGCAGTTTGACAAATAAAAGCGTTCTATAAATCGGCGGTATCCTAAAAAGGATGCCGCCTGGTGGGGCTGGCCGCCAATTAGGCATACGGATATCGGTAATTACAATATCCGGTTTTTCCTTAACAATCATTTCATATGCCAGCTGTCCATCTTGAACAATACCAGCAATGAAAGTCCCATTTCTTCCCAGTTGACGAGTGCATTTACTAGTTCTCCTACCTTCTTCTCATCGTCAGCAATTAAAACCCTCAGCATTTTCTCTTATCCCCTTTTATTGCAACATTTGCGTAAACCATTATAACCCTATTGTATCATATGTACAATGTTACATAAATAAATAAAAACAGGATGAAAATCCGTTTTTTGGTTTTCTTCCTGTTTTTGAAATAATCTTTTTTGAGGAATGCCTAGAGGAATTATTATATATTGCGCAGAAATACGCTCGCATGACATTTATTCGTCTGGGGAGCCGAATCCCCTCATCTCCATTATATGAATACTTGCCTGATTTACCTTAACTGAACTTGGAGATAACAGAGTAAGCATAAGTTCATCGGAACAGTTGCATGTTGAAATAAAGATTCCACTCGCAGATGCCGTAAATGGAACCCTTTCATAGACTATAGGCATACGAAAGATAAATTTGTCATCTTTTTTATGGTTATTAAAGGTCTGTACACTAATGGAAACGCATTTGCAGTCCCGTCTTGGAACACATAAATCTATTGAAAAACTCACCACATAACATCTGTTGCATCCTAAAATTATTTTGTCACAATCAGAAGTCAAACGCATTGAACAGCATCTAGAATATTCCGAGCGTGACCACTTGAGGGGTCTTCCCACAGTCCAGCATTGTCTGGGAAAAGCCAAAAAAATAATACCGCAGCAGCCCCCCATAGGTCCGGTTGCTCCCGTAGGACCGGTTGAGCCGGTTATATTAGGAAAACAAACTGCCTGTAAAAATGCGGTTAATCTAAACCGCTTCTGAATGGGTATTGATTTCTATAAACTTACATATCCGGCGTAGCTCGTCGGCAAACTTAAACTTAACGCTGATGTTGCCATTTTCGTGTACCCTGATATGGTCTACAAGTTCAATTAAAACTTCCCTTGTCAGTTTGTCAATGTTTTCAAACTTCTTAAAAGTTACTAAAAATGGGTTTTCCGTGTCAATGCCGTTTTCCAATTCGGCCCGTTCAGTGTTCAAATTGTCTAATGCCGTTTTGACTGTGCTTATTTGCCGCTCGTAATCTTCGCTCATATGGCGGTAATCGCTGTGAGTGATTTCCCCGTCTTTCCAGTCTTGATAAATGGATTGCTTATACCGCATGATTTTTGTAAGCTCTTTTTCCTTTGCCTCTATCAATGCGTCAAGCCTTATCGACTGGCTTTTTTGTTGCGGGGCCGTGTTGATATGCGCGATAGTGTTGGAGTAATGAACGGCAAGGTATACTTGTTGCCTGATGGCATACTGTACAGCCGCCTCCAGTCTGTTATGCTTGATGGAGTGTTTTGTGCAAGCTGTTTTTGACTGGTCTTTATAGGTGCGGCAAAAATAGTATACTGTATCTTTTACTTTGCTACGGGCCATTGCCTTGCCGCAATCCGCACAGCGTAGAAAACCACTAAAAAGGTAGAGCTTTTTTTGTTGCGGTGCCGTACGTGTATCGCGCTTTAGTAGTTGTTGTACTTTCTCAAAGATTTCCCGTTCTATGATTGGCGCATGGGTGTTTTCCACTACATACCATTCATTTTCGGGGACTTGCTCCTGCGTATGGATTTTATAGCTTTTCACACGCTGGCGGCCCTGTACCATATCCCCAACATAAAGACGGTTTTTCAAAATGTCGCCTATGGTTTTTGAACTCCATAGGGGTTTATTCTCTGCGTGTGGGTTTTGATAATTCAGGCCCTTGCTTTTCTTGTATTCCGATGGGCATAAAACGCCGTGACTGTTTAGGTTGTGTACTATCGCGTTTTTACTCATACCATCAATAAACCATGTGTAGATGTTCCGTACTACCTCGGCGGCGTCCTCGTCAATGACTAAAGCGTGTTTGTCTTTCGGGTCTTTCACATAGCCATAGGCCGCAAAACCGCCTATAAATTCGCCGTTGCGCCGCTTGTAATCAAAAACCTGCCGTATCTTCTTTGAAGTCTGATAGCAGAAATTATCATTCATTACATTGGTAATCGGTACAATCAGGTTGGAAACGCTGTCGGGATTTAGAAAGCTGTCAATTCCCTCCGCCAAACTGATAAACCGAACATTCATCTGCACAAACAGGTTTTCAATCAAACTGCCTGCGTCCGTGTAGTTACGGGAAAGACGGGAAAGGTCTTTGACGATAACACAATTTATTTTCTTTGCGTAAATATCTGCCAGTAATTTTTGAAAGCCCTCCCGGTTGGTATCTGTGCCGGTATATCCATCATCAACATACGGTTCCTCGATACTTTCAAATTCCTCCATGTGTTGCTTATAATAATCATCAAGCAGTTTTTTCTGATTTATAACGCTGTTGCTGTCGTCTTTGCCACGGTTCAAATCTTCTTTCGATAAGCGGATATATTCTGCGAGTTTCCAACGGACGATATAAGGAATAGATGTTATTTCCTCAATACTCCTGTTTTTTGTGCGTGCCATGCTACCTCCTTCCTATCACATTACACCTATATTATACCAAGCAGAAAATAAGTATAAAAGGATGTCGCGGCCTCTCAAATCCTGTCCCGGACTTCGGGCCAATGTGACCCGAAGTCTTATAGGCCGCTTTTTTTGCGTATCAGAAAAGAGGTAAATGTATCTTGAAGGGCAGGGGCTTCTTCTGAAAATTCCAGTTTTACGCCTATATCGCCCACACGGAAACAATAAGGATTTTTTACTGTTTCCAGTATCCGCGCCGCTCTTTGTTCCTGCGGTATCGTGTTGTCAAAAGTAAAGCCGCTAACGTCAACTAAATCATCTTTGTTTACCGTTTCAATATCAACATTAGCAAGCTCTGTAATTGGTATACGTTTCTGCATAAATTTCGCCCCCTCCTTTCATGTTATGAATTTACCGGATTGTCCTATGAAGAATATGGAGGAATAGAAAAAAGCAACGTGTAAAAGCGTTGCTTTTTTCTATTCCTCATAACATGACTTCGGGCCAATATGGCCCGAGGTTGTATATCAATATGGACTGTCGCAGTAGTGCCTGTCCGCTTCGTTAAGCGTGTTTATATCAAAAAGCCATTTCATTTCCGATACAACCGCCTGTATGTCCTTTGGCTTATATTCCAGATTTTCCATAGCCTTAATGACATATCCCAAAAAGGCCCCGTTGCTCCATTGCTCAAATAGTAAAGCCTGTAATTCTTTATCCATGTTAAAATCTCCGTTCATCAATCGGGAGTGTACCGCGCCGTATGTGTCGGCCTGTCATAAGACAGTAATTCCGGCGCGGCTCTCCATTGTATATTAAAAACGATAGCCCGGACGGGTATTGGCATACCCTCATAGGAATTTCACCTCCCCCCATGCTGATGGCGGGTCGTCCCTTGACATGACGTTAGCCAGACGAAAGTATCATTGTACCAAGCACGGGATTATTGCCCGGCAGACTGCCTTAGTCTACCTGTCGCTGTCAGTGTTTGTCGCTCGTGCCATTCGGCAGTCGTGGCGCACCCGCGCTGGCTCCCCCGTGATTGAACGTATCCGGGTTATCGGTATTCAGTTTTCAAGCTACACAGAGAAAAAATATCCCTCTACTTATTAGGACTGTAAAAGGCGTTTTTGGAAGTGTCTTTTGAAAAATGGGCGCAAAAAACCCGGCGGGATAATCCCTCCGGGTATCTTTGTGTTATTGGCGTTTATCTACATCTTTTTTAGCAGTTCAAGAAGCGCGGCCTTTTGCTCTCTATTGAGCGTATTCCATATATCAAGCATTTCCCTTTGTTCCTCGTTCAGTATAACCGCCTCGTTTCCCTCCGCGAAGAATTGAGAAAGGCTAATCCCAAAACCCGCGCATATGGCCTCTAAGGTTGGGATGGTCGGCTGATTGTTCAAGCGGAAAAGATTGTTTAGCGAACCCTCCGATATTTGGGCCTCCTTTGCCAGCCTGTAATTGCTCCAGCCCCGTTCATCCCTTAACTGCTTAATTCTGTTTAATATATCCATGTTCATGCCTCCGTCAATATATAGGATACACATATAT